>Ga0105243_10000021_pt1 | contig 213782 bp, 187 predicted proteins | sample KBSM34metaG_FD_81525 | JGI IMG/M metagenome (GOLD analysis project Ga0105243, IMG submission 81525) | Miscanthus rhizosphere microbial communities from Kellogg Biological Station, Michigan, USA - KBS M3-4 metaG | ecosystem: Host-associated > Plants > Roots > Rhizosphere > Soil | place... | reverse complement strand
TAATACTGCTGAGATTAGGGTCCCGGCGTGACCGATACCTACCCACCATACGAAGTTGGTAATATCCCAACCCCAGTTAATAGTTCTGTTAAGCCCCCATGCTCCAATACCTGTCCCGATAGTATAAGCGATACAGCCGAATCCATAGATGAATAGAACTAGCGCAGCATATAATGAAATCCACCATAATTTACCTGCTCTTTCTTCGATAGGTCGTGCAATATCTTCTGTGATATCGTGATAAGTTTTGTGACCAATAATCAGAGGTTCCCTTATCGGAGCTTCGTAATGTCCTGACATTTTTTACCTATTTATTATTTAAACTTTATTTTTCTACTCTGTTTCTTACTTTAGTATGATAGAACACGTTTGGTTTGGTTCCGATCTCCTCTAGTAAATAATATCTTCTGTTGCTAGAATATAAATCTCTAACTTCAGATTCTTTGTCATTCATGTCTCCGAACGTCATTGCTCCAGTAGAACAAGCAGCAGCACAAGCACAAGAGTTTTTAAACTCAGCATCTGTTACTTTTCTGTTGTCTCTCTTAGCTGCTAAAATAGTAGCCTGAGTTTCCTGAATACATAGTGAACATTTCTCCATTACCCCTCTAGTTCTTACAACTACGTCTGGGTTAAGTACCATTCTTCCTAAATCGTTGTTCATGTTGAAATCGAACTTGTCATTTAGGTTATACGTAAACCAGTTAAAACGTCTTACTTTGTACGGACAGTTGTTTGCACAATATCTGGTACCGATACATCTGTTGTAAGCCATATGGTTTTGACCTTGCTTACCGTGTGAAGTAGCCGCTACCGGACATACAGTTTCACATGGAGCGTGGTTACAGTGCTGACACATTACAGGCTGGAAGATTACATCCGGATTGTCTGCAGGGTGATTTAATGCACCTCCTTCTTTATTGAAAGCAGTACCGTATAATTCTGGTACAGCCATTCCTTCTTTTAATCCTTCATATACCTCTACTTTCTGTCTTGAAGAATAGTAACGGTCAATTCTTAACCAATACATATCTCTGGACATTCTTACCTCTTCTTTACCTACTACAGGAACGTTGTTTTCAGCCTGACATGCAATAACGCAAGCTCCACAACCTGTACAAGAGTTTAAGTCGATAGATAAGTTGAAGTGAGGACCATCTGTATCATCAAAAGCATCCCAAAGGTCAATTTTTCTTGCTGGAAGTGCTCCACTGATTGTGTGGTATTCCAAAGGCTTGTTCCATCCTTTGTGCTCATCATCAAAAGGTACGTTGATGAATTCAGCTAAAGGAACTTCCTTAGCAATTTCGTAACGTCCCATTAAGGTGTTTTGAAGCTGGATACCTGCAAATTCGTGATCTTCTCCTGTCTTTTCAATTTTAACTCCTGAAAGAGCCAGGTTAGAACCATCAAATAATGGATAAGCATTTACCCCTGTATCTGCAGTAGCTCCTGAGTTCTTTTTACCATAACCAAGCGCTAGACCTACAGATCCTTCTGCCTGACCAGGTTGAATGAATACAGGAACATCTTTTATTGTTACTCCGTTTACAGTAAGGTTTACGATAGAACCATCCAACTGCATTCTTGCATTAAGATCGTTATCAATCGCAAATTTCTCTGCATCTTTAGGAGAAATTGTCAAGTAGTTATCCCAAGACATTCTGGTAAGAGGATCCGGTAATTCCTGCAACCAAGGGTTGTTTGCCTGAGTACCATCTCCCATTGAAGTCTTAGTATATAATACCAATTCTAATTCAGAAGCTTTAAAGTTTCCTAATTCAGCAACCGCCTGTGCAGCGTTTCCACCTGTATAAGATAATGTTGTTGCGTTGTTAGAAGTAACGATACCGTTATATAAAGCTTTATTGAAAGAAGTAGCACCTAAGATAGAAGCTGAGCTCGCTTTTAAATAATCGTAGTAGTTATTAGCAGCATTGTTTTTTCCATTCTTCCAAACCAATAAAGATTCTTCAATCTGTCTTGATTTATAGATTTTCTGGATCGTAGGCTGCATTAATGAATATACGCCTGTCTGAGGTTCAATATCACCCCAAGATTCTAGCCAGTTAGCTACAGGAATTACAGCTTTTGCTGCTTTGTACATTTCATTTTTCTTATCAGCAACAGCTACTACACAAGCAACTTTTGATAAAGATTTTTTGAAATCTTCTCCTTTTGGATGAGAGTAGATAGGGTCTACATTGTTTGTGATCAATACGCCAACCTGACCAGCATTTACCCATCCTAAGAATTCCTGATATCTTGCTTTATCAAATTCTTTCAGGAAGTTCGCTTTACCAGTGAAAGCTACTGAACCTAATTTTTGGTTGATTAAGTGTGCTAAAACCTGTGCTCCTTTAGAACTGTCAGCTAAAACAACAGCTTTGCTGCCTTTTGCTTTAAGTTCGTTGGCAATTTCAGTAGCCGTCTTATCAGAAGTACCACCACCTACGATTGCATTGTAAACTTCAACTAAAGTTTTGTTTACAGCACTTGGCTTTAATCTGTATCTTGAGTCAGCATTAGCACCTGTCAATGACATATTGGATTCCACCTGAATGTGTCTCAACATGTTTGGACCTGGTTTTCTTGCTGCTGCGTAAGAAGTTTCTAAGCTTGAAGCATTATAGTCTCCTAAGAAATCAGCCTGGAAAGAAACTACCAATTCAGAACCTTTAAGGTCATATACTGGTAATGCTCTCTGTCCGAATACTTCCTGAGCTGCATCCAGAGACGCAGAGTAAGGGAAAGCATCATAGGTTACTAGTTCTGCTGTAGGATATTTTGCTTTGAATTCAGCAAATAGCTTTTTGAAAGTTGGTGAAGCAAAAGAGTGTGACAAAAGCACAATCTTTTTACCTGCAGCTTTCGCATCTTCCAATCCTTTAAGAACAAAGCTGTCTACTTTATCGAAAGTTTCGTCCTTACCATCCAGTTTAGGCTGCTTTACTTTATCATTATCATAAAGAGAAAGTACACTTGCCTGAGCTCTTGCGTTAGTTTTACCTAAATCACCAGCTGCTGGGTTTGGATCAATTTTGATAGGTCTACCTTCACGAGTCTTTACTAAAACACTGGCAAAGTCGAAACCATCAAAATAAGTGGAAGCGTAATAATTGGGTACTCCCGGAATAATATCATGTGGCTTTACCACATAAGGAATTGTTTTGATTACCGGAGCTTCGCAGGCAGCTAATGTAACTGCTGCTGTAGAGAATCCTAAAAGCTTTAGGAAATCTCTTCTTGAAGTACTTGATCCGTTGTTCTCAGCATCTCCAAGGAAATCTTCTACCGGAATTTCTTCCTGAAACTCTTTCTGAGCCAGCTTATTATTTAAAGCTGGATCTTTAAGTTCATGAATACTTCTGAATTGTATTTTGTTTGAAGCCATTTATACTTCTAATTTTTTAGTTATTAATAATGACATTTACCACACTCAAGACCTCCAATAGCATCTACAGTGATTTTACCTCCATCCTTAGGATATTGTTTTTTCAACTTGTCATGTAGATTCTTGAAGTACTCTTTATTATAACCGTTGTTCATATCAACTTCAGTAGTTCTGTGGCACTCAATACACCATCCCATAGTAAAGTCGTTAGCCATTTGAACAACATTCATTGTATCAATTTTTCCGTGACAAGCTTTACATACAACATCAATTTTGTTGTCTGGATTCTTTTTGTTGAAAGAATTGATGATTGCTTGCTCACCAGCTACTACGTGTTGGGAGTGGTTGAAGTACACGAAGTCTGGCATGTTGTGGATTCTTGTCCATTCAACCGGCTGTGTTTTTCCTGTGTACTGTTGTTTTGCAGGATCCCAACCTGTTGCAGCATAGATCTTCTGGATTTCTCCGTCATAGAATGCCTTGTCTTTTCCTGGCTCCATGTAGTGATCTGCGTTGTATTCAGAAATTGTTCTGTGACAGTTCATACAAACGTTCATAGAAGGAATTTCAGATACTTTCCCGTATTTAGCACTAGAGTGACATAACTGACAGTCAATTTTCTGTTCTCCAGCGTGAATTTTGTGAGAGAAATAGATAGGTTGTTCTGGTTTGTACCCTTTGTACACCCCGATCCACATTAACCAGTTCCATACTCCGTAAGCTGCAAGAATAGCCAGAATAGTTAAAGCTATCTTACCTACGTAGTGGAACTTCTCATACATTTCCTTGAACGAACGAACTCTTGTTTCATTAAGACCCGCTAATTCTTCAGACTGACCCAGTGTTACCAGTTGTCTTAGTTTTACCAAGATCCAAACTAATAAACCTGCAATCGCTAAAAGAGAAATGATGACAATGTTTGTAGTAGTTTTGTCTGCAGGTGCTGCCGCGGCTGCGCCAGTTGCAGAAGTTGCTTCCGGTTTTTTCTCTTCCGGAGCCGGAGGATTAGTAGTGAAAGCTAAAATGTCATCAATATCCTTCTCTGTAAGATTAGGAAACTGTAACATCTCAGTCTTATTATACTTTTCAAAAATCTCATTGGCGTATTTATCCCCAGAAGCTCTAAGAGCTTTGTTGTCTTTGATCCACTTGTGAAGCCAATCTTTGTCTACACCGCCCTCTGTCTTTACACGTTCTACAACCCCTTTTAATGGTGGTCCAATAACCTGTTTGTCCAGCGCGTGGCATGCAGTACAATTCGCTTTGAAAAGTTTCTCTCCGTTTTTAGGATCGCCGTCTTGCCCGTAAAATGAAGCACTGGTTGATAGCAATAAGCCTATTGCGATCAACGTTTTTTTATAATGCTTTCTCCAACTAATCATTTAAATTATCTTATGTTAGTAAAATTATTGAACATATCAATCCCGCAAAAATAATATTTTTAACACTAATTTAACGGCATATAAAAAGGGGAAAATGTCATTTAAGGTTAATTTGTATTGATTCTAAATAACCTGTTTGGTATAGTTTTTTAATTTGTATAAATTTGCGGAAACAAGTTTAAATGAGAAATCTGATCAAAATATTTTCAATATTATCATTATTAGGATTTTATAATATTGAAGCACAGCAAGTTGTTAAAAAGGACACGCTTTCGGGAACGGAGCTTGTCATGACAATGGATTCAAAAATTAATGCTGCCTTGGAAGGAATTGAAGGTAAATGTTCCAAAGTTGCGAACAATGTTCCAACTAAAGATTCTAATAATACCGATAATGGTATTTCTACCGGAGGAATTACGAAGCCACCTAAAATTTATGTTCCAAATCGAGAGCTTACCAATGCTGAAATTTGTAAAAAAAATCCTAGAATTTTAGGATTTAAAATTCAGATTACAACAGTGAAAAGCAATGAGGAAGCTAATGAGGTGAAGGCTTATTTCCGAAAAAGATTCCCCAATCTTAAGGTGGAAACAGATGCTTCTTTAAGACCAAATTATAAAATTTTAGCTGGAAGTTACTTTACAAAGCAAAGCGCTGCGGGTGACCTTTCAAGAATCAGAGAATATTTCAAATCTGCGGTTGCCGTACAGTACAGAATTTTCTGTGCAGAAGCAAAATAAGGGAGATTTGATTTCAAATACTAAAAAGGCTGAGAAACTATTCTCAGCCTTTTTTATTGGTAATAGGTTTCCAGGAACCAGAAAAACTCAGACATTCTATACCAGTTGTTGGTTAGTAGGTAAACAAAGAGCAGAGCAACGGTTAATGTTAAAAATGCTGATATTCTGGGTGATGATCTGTAAGCATAGAAAAGCCATCCTATCAGCAGTGGGTAGACAAAAACAAAGTGCCCTCCATAGATATAGGAGGTGTGAAGACCGAATCTCATAACACAGTGGATGATCATATCAACAAAAAATGAGATCATAATAATCTGGACCCATTTGTTTTTAAAATTCTTACAATAACTCCAACTTATCAGTGCCAGTAATATCCCTACGAAAATATATGAAAACACTGATGAATACGACTCCATATAAAGTGCTTTAAAGGAAAAGCCTTTCATATTGTGTTTATCAGAGATGATAAAACTTGGGAATAAAATATTACCGCCAAAAAAGAAAGAAAGGATCATATCCCAGGTCGGTATGGATTCTACATTAGAGAATTTTTCATACTGTTGGTTGGTTTTTGAAAAGATATTCTGATACTTAAAATCAATTCGGTTCAGGTAGAGTAGTGCGTAGCAAATAATGGCAATAGCTCCCCTTAGTACTGCATTACCTACTTTTCTCCAATCCCTGAAAAGACCTTTTTCAAAAAATACCGGAATAAAAACCTTGACAAGATTGGTTATAGTAAGGCCTCCAATGCCAATGACTGCCAGTGATAACGCTGCTGTGGGTGTTTTTTCCTGTTTTCTTAGTTTGATGGCCGCATAGTGGTTGTATAGGCTAAGTAAGAATAGAGTGTAAGTGAAGTTTTCAGGAGTGAATGACAGGATGATATTCGTTGAAAAAACACCAAAAAACAGGATGATGAGTACATTAAGTGGTAAAGGAAGTCTGATAATATTTTTTAAGTATTTAAAGACCTGAACAATATTCAATGTGATGATGATGTTGCTGAACCATGCCAGTGTAAGCCTGAAATTAACATCCATTTTACCTCCTGAAATAAAAAGTGAAAATTCTCTGATCCAATTGAAAAAATAATAGGACAGGGGGTGTCTCTCGAAGCTTCCTCCGGTCATAAGAATGGATTTGTTATCAAAACTAAAGTACGCATCCCATGGAATTCTGCTGTCAAATATTATTCTGTAGTTGAGGGCTATGTAAGATCCGAGGATTCCATAGCAGGTGATAAAAAATAAAAAAACGGCCACTTCTGTATAAGTGGAAGGAAATACCAGCTTTAAAAAATGAATAAGTTTTGTTTTGATCAAAGACACGGGTCAGATTTTTTGCAAAAGTAAAATAAAAAAACCACCAAAAGAGGTGGTTTTATAAAGATTATATAGACGTATTATTGTTTAATAATTTTTTCTGTAGTAGAAGTGCCATCTGTAAATTCTATCTTCATCAGATAAGTTCCTTTTGGAAGGTCTGAAATATCTGTTTTTGAAGAATCTGATCTATGGGTTGCTTTTCCGGACATATCAAAAACTGAAGTAGCTTTTATTTTTTTATCAGTCTTGATATTGATTTCTCCTTGAGTTGGATTAGGGTAAAGAGAAGTACTTGATTTTGTTTTTGAAGCTTCTCCTGTAGCAAGAACTCCTGTAGCTGTAACTTTTACATCATCCAGCATAAACATGTATTTATCTGCTGACATGTACTGGAATCCGATTTTTATTGTTTGTCCGGCATATGCATCTAAATTCAGAGTAACCAACTGCCATGCTGCGTAAGGTGCAATTTTGGCAGAAATTCCTGAAATGATAGTGAAGTTGGCACTGGATGTTGGAGTACCTGTTCCTGTGTATACTCCCACTTTATAGCTCTCCACAAAAGCAGGAGACATAGCTTTTACCCAGAATGTTAGAGTGTTTGCACTGCTTCCTAATGTTAATGAAGGGGATATCAACCAGTCATTGTTGGCATTGACTCCTCCAGCTGGAGATCCTGCCCATGCTGCTGCATATTTAAGCCCAGTGTGAGGAGTAAAGTCTCTTACTTCTTCATCTGCTGCTGTTGCAGTCAAGTTATTTGTAGCATTACTAGCGGATGGGTTGAAAATTTGAAAAGCCATTGGACTTCCTGCATTAGTCCAGTCTGGGGACCATGTTGGAGATGTTTCGCCACCAATTACTGGGCCGCCACCATAGTAGGTATTTAAACCATCCAGGTCGAGTGTAGACCAGCTTCCAAAACCTGTAATGGCAAAATTCGTGTAAGATTCAAAGCCTTCATCTAGTAAGACTGTTTGAGAGTGAGCTATTGTTCCGAACAATAGACTTAAACAAAGTATAGCTTTTTTCATGTTAAAATATTTTTCCTAAAATTAGGAAAAATATTTTAATAGCATAATGATTATTCAATAGATGAAGAAAAATATTAACTTTTTGCTAAGAACTACAGGAAAGTGTAGAACATCCGGTAATGTCATCATAGCTGTTTGGTCGTTTGGCTGAAAACTCCGGATGCCTCTCCTCATAAGGGTTTTCTAGTGCATCTGTTAGTTTTTCAAGCATGCTTGTTTCCCCAATACTGATCTCTTCAATACATTCATAGAGAAGATAGTTTCTTAATGTGAATTTAGGGTTTGTTTTTTTCATTATAGCTAAAGATTGTTCCCTTGAAACAGTATTTAGGCTTAGCCTTGAGTTGTATGTACTAAGAAAATCCTCCAGTTTTTTCAGTTTTTCATCATTTACAAGACTGTAGGAAACGCGGTTAAAGAAGTCTTTTACATCAGCAGTTGAAGTTGATTTTTCTAGATAATTGAAAAATAAAGTGTAATCCATCTGTGATTCCTGCATCAAACCCTGCCAGTTGGTGAAAAAATCTTCATCATCTTTAAGCAATTCATCAAAACCAAATTTTGCACAAAGCATTGTATCGTGGCTTTCCCAGAAACGGGTACCAAAATGATTTAAGGTGTCTTCTAAAAATTTCTCATCTTTAATTAAAGGATGAAGAGCATTGGCAAGCTGCCAGAGATTCCATTGGGCAATCTGACCTTGTTTTCCAAAAGCATATCTTCTTCCCGGAAGATCCGTTGTATTGGGAGTAAAATTCAAATCGTATTCATCCATCATCGAATAAGGTCCGTAATCTATGGTTAATCCTAAGATAGACATATTGTCTGTATTCATTACTCCGTGCACAAAGCCTACTCTGAACCATTCAACAGCTAAATTGGCAGTTCTTGTACAGACGTTTTCAAAAAAATCTTTATATCTCTGTATGCCTGACGAGGTCACTTCAGGAAAATAATTCTCAATGGTAAAATCTACCAGTTCCTGTAAGGTTTTATATTCCCCTTGGGCAGACATGAACTCAAAATGTCCAAAACGGAGAAAGCTTTCAGCGGTTCGTATGACCACAGCTCCTTTTTCCAGTTGAGGATTTCCGTTATACATCATATCACGAACCACGTCTTCTCCTGTAAAAGCAAGACTTAAGGCTCTTGTAGTAGGAACTCCCAGATGATACATTGCTTCACTCATCAGATATTCCCGTACAGAAGATCTTAATACGGCTCTTCCGTCTGCATGTCGCGAGTAAGGGGTTGCACCAGCTCCTTTCCATTGCAGTTCTGTCTTTTTGCCTAAGTTATTTTCAATTTCTCCGGCCAGAATCGCTCTTCCGTCTCCAAGCTGTCCTGCCCAGTTTCCAAACTGATGGCCGGCATAAGCTGTGGCATAGGTTTGAATGTTTTCGGGAAGTCTGTTTCCAACCAGAAAATCCAGATCTTTTTCTTCAAAAGCTCCTAGTCCTATTTCTTCCGAAAGCGTTTTGTTGAAGGCTATTAATTTCGGATGATCAAATCCTGCTGGGCTAATGGTAGCAAATAAAACCTTGGGAGTATTTCTCTGTATAAGGTTACCGGAAAAATCCCCTGGAAATTTCTTGATGAAAGGCTGTCTGATACGTTCGATATTCATACCTCAAAGGTATTAATTATAAAAGAAAAGACCTTTCAATAATTTGAAAGGTCTTGTGTATTTCTAAAAGAGAATTTATTTATTAAAATCTACCTCATCGTTAGAGTGAAGATTCTCATTGATGTTTTCCTCTTTCTTTTCTGTAGTTTTCTTAGGAGTAGGGTCTGCTGCTCTAGGGTTTTTAATTTCGTCGATTGTTTGAAGACTTCCATCGTCTCCATAACCTCCGCTTAAGCCCTTAAGGTTTGAGCAACCGTCTTTCCAGTCTGAAGGTTTAATGAACTTATCATCCGGTGATACTCCCAGGGTTTTATCTGCCCATACCTTTTTCATATAGATAGCCCAAATTGGTAATGCCATTCTAGCTCCCTGTCCTTCACCGGTTCCAAAGAAGTGAGTTGCTCTGTCTTCCCATCCAACCCATGCTCCGGTTGCTAGCTTAGGAGTAATCCCCATAAACCATCCATCAGAGTTGTTCTGTGTGGTACCTGTTTTGGCTGCAATCTCTACACCTTTTGAAATCCCTCTTCTTCCAAGTTCTCCTGAAGCTGTTCCGTACTGTGCAACACCTTTCATCAATTCAATCATGGTGTAAGCGTATAATGGGTTCATGACTTCTTTCGGCTCAACATTTACTTCTTTGATTACTCTTCCGTTGGCATCTTCAATTCTCCAGATCATTTCCGGTTTGTTGTGATTTCCATAATTGGCAAAAGTACTGTAAGCACCTAGCATTTCATAGATGGTAATATCTGATGAACCAAGGGCAATTGTATTGTTTCTTGGGATGTCTTCCGTTACTCCAAGATCTCTAGCGGTCTGGATTACTGCGTCTACGCCCGTCATCTCAATCAGTCTTGCTGCAATCGGGTTTTGAGAGTGTGCTAAACCGTCTTTTAAAGTAAGCATTCCTCCTCTTCCCGGTACATGCCATCCATTGTGATCATAAGTTCCGTTGGAAACTGTTGAACAAGGGGTCATTCCAAGTTTCATGATCGCTGTAGCATATACGAAAGGCTTGAAGGTAGATCCTACCTGTCTCTTACCTTGTTTGATGTGGTCATATTGGAAGTGCTGCCAATCGATACCTCCTACCCAGGCTTTGATTTCTCCGGTTCCCGGAACCATAGACATTAGTCCAGCCTGTGCAATCTGCTTGTGGTATCTGATAGAATCCCAAGGTGACATTTCCACTTCTTCCTCTCCACTCCATGTAAATCGGGATGTTTTGATAGGTTTTTTAAACTCCATCATAATAGAATCCTCAGGCATACCATCAGCTTTTAACAGCTTATATCGGCCGGTTCTTTTCATGGCCTGAAGCATTACCTGGCTGATCTGTTTATCTGTAAGATAGTAGAATGGTCTGTTTTTTCTTCCTCTTTGTTCAGCGTCAAATCTCTTTTGAAGATCTGTTAAGTGTTCTTTGATTGATTCTTCGGCATACTTCTGCATTTTAGAATCAAGAGTAACATATATTTTTAAACCGTCTTTATAAAGGTTTAGCTTTTTGCCGGTTTCTTTTTCATATCCTGCCAGGTATTTGTCAATTTCCTTTCTCAGGTAAAACTTATAATACGCGGAATATCCGTCAGTGATGCTTTTAATAGGGTGGAAGTCTACTTCCACAGGAGTATTGATTGCTTTTTCATACGTAGCAGCATCAATATATCCGGTTTTCTGCATTTGATCCAATACAACATTCCTTCTTTCCTTTGCCTTTTCAGGGTATCGGTAAGGATTGTTTTTTCTTGGGTTTTCAAGCATGGCTACAAAAGTGGCCGCTTCAGGCAGGGTAAGCTCCGAGGTTTTTTTATTAAAATAGACCCTGGAAGCCATTTCAACACCATTTGCATTGAAAAGGAAATCGAATTTGTTGAAATAAAGGGTGATGATTTCTTCCTTTGTATATCTCTTTTCAAGACTTACTGCCACTACCCATTCTTTAAGCTTTTGGAAAGCTCTTTCTACTTTGTTTTGAGAAGCTGTTCCCGTGAAAAGGAGCTTTGCCAGCTGTTGGGTAATGGTAGAACCTCCTCCACGCCCCCCTCCGTATGCAACGGCTCTGGCAATAGAGTATAGGTCAATTCCTGAATGTTCTTTAAAACGTTCATCTTCTTTAGCTTGTAATGCATAAATAAGATAGGGAGGAAGGTCTTTGTAAACAATAGGCTGTGTTTTTTCTTTTTCAAACTTACCCAGAGTAACGCCATCTGAAGAGATGATTTCAGAAGCGACAAAGATATCCGGATTTTCAAGTTCTTTTACATCCGGCATTTCTCCAAGGAAACCTTGAGAAACAGCGAAGAAAAGGCCTGAAATTCCTAATACTACTGCAATGAGCCCAATCCAAATAAATGAAACCCATTTTTTCCAAGAGGTATTTTTCTTTTGCTTGGGAGGCAGAGGGAAAGTTTTCCCTTTATTTCCTGTATTTTTTCTGTTTTCTTCCATTTATGATTACGGTTTAGCCGTTTCTAATTTTACCCCAATATCTTCAATTCCCGGAAGGTTGTCATTCCTCATAGCCTGAGTCAGCCCGATTTCATATTTTCCTTTTCCTGGAAATTTATAATTCAATTTATACTGAAACAACGTTTCCTTTGTATCACCAAAGCCTGTACCAAGCCATTCTCCATTGGGTTTTGCCAAAACATAATTCAAGGTGTCGGTTTCCTTTTTTTTGTTTTGGAGATTGGTGAAATTGACAATGAACCTTATATTGCTGTAAGGATAATCGTTATTATTCCTTACAACAAATATAATATTTTTAGGATTCTGCGGATCTGAAATTTCAAGATTAAATTTTTGCTCACTTTTCTTATTCCATTTGTTATCAACGGAATTCATCATGACATCTTCTCCTGAAGAAGAAGTACAGCTAAAGAAAAGGATAAGGGAAAATAATCCTAAAATGTTACGCATCTTTATCTTTTTTTGGAGGATATTTCTTTTTAAATTTCTTCTTATTAGGGTTGGTTTGTGGCTTATTCTCAGAGTCAGCACTATTTTCTGTCTTTTCCACAGGACGTTTTTGTTGTGGATTAGGCTTTTGTTGTTTAGGCTGCTGATTTCCAGATTGAGCATTTGGATTTTCAGGCTTTTCAGATCTTTCCGGTCTGTCCTGTCTTTCCGGTCTGTTTCTCTTCTGTCCTTGTCCTTGTCCCTGCTGAGGGTTGTTTGGCTTATTCTGGTTATTTCTGTTTCTGTTTCCTCTGTTTTTCTTTTCGAAACGGTCTACATTGTTTTCCTGAATAAGGTCAATGCTTTGAAGAGGAGAGTCAGGTTGTTTTAAATCTTCCAGAGGAAGCGTTCTTTCGCCTCTTTTGTTCTTTGAAATTAATTTTTTTACAAGATCAATATCAAAATCATACCAGGCAATAGAACTGTCTACATAAGCAAACCACATTTTCTTTTTGAAGACATCTATTTTAATACAGAATGCTCTTCCTTTTTCTGTTTCCAAAACGGTTGAAGAAGATGGGAAATTGCTTAATGCATCCAGATAACTGTCCAATTCGTAGTTCAGGCAGCATTTAAGCTTTCCGCATTGTCCAGCCAGCTTTTGAGGGTTGATACTCAGCTGCTGATATCTTGCTACATTGGTGTTTACAGATCTGAAGTCGGTTAGCCAGGTTGAACAGCAAAGCTCACGCCCACAAGAACCTATACCTCCTACTTTTGCCGCTTCCTGTCTGAAACCGATCTGTTTCATGTCGATCTTTGTTCTGAAAGAGCCGGCGTATTCTTTTATCAACTGTCTGAAATCCACTCGGGTATCAGCGGTATAATAAAATGTAATTTTTGAAGAATCACCTTGATATTCCACGTCTGTGACTTTCATTTCAAGTCCTAATCTGTGGGCAATTTTTCTTGCTTCAAGTTTTACTGCATCTTCTTTTTTTCTTGCTTCCTGCCATACCTCAAGATCTTTTTGGTTGGCTTGTCTGTATATTTTTAGTGCTGATTCTTCAGATGATTTTTTCTTTTTCATCTGAATTTTCACTAATTCTCCGGTAAGGCTTACAACACCTACATCGTGTCCCGGGCTTGATTCTACTGTAACTACGCTACCAATATGTAAAGGGATATTATTTACATTTTTATAAAAAGATTTCCTGTCATTTTTAAACCTAACTTCTACAAAATCACACCTGTTAGGTGCTGGATTGTTGATGTTAGAAAGCCAGTCAAAAACACTTAATTTATAACTATTCCCGCAGGTATTTACATTTTCACAACCACTCGCAGTCTTCTTGGGACCGCAAGAATGTGCAGAATCGCCGGATGTTTTGCATCCACAACTCATATTACTATTATTTATAATCTTGCAAATTTATGTATTTTTATCTTTATGCAATTCTAAAATATTTAAATATTCAATAACCTTGTTGTTTAATGTTAAACAAAATAAATGAATGTGTTTTTATATGCTCTTAAGTGTTTAAAAACAATGATTTTATAGTTTATTTTATTCAAAGTGTTATTTTAAACATAATTTTCTTTAGGTATATTGTTTAAAATATTGGGAAATATTAACAGACGTATTCAAAATAACTTTATATTTGGGTTATATAATAATAGTCTATGAAAAAAATATTAGTATCAACTGCTTTATTGGCGGGGGTTTTATCTTACGCAGGGGGCTTCAGAGTTTCTTTGCAGGGGGTGAAACAGTTGGCAATGGCGCATACTAGTGCTCATGCCGAAGACGCGAGTGTGACATTCTTTAACCCGGCGGGTATGTCATTTATCCCTACCAAACTGAGTGTAGTGGCTGGAGGGTTTGGGGCAAGTAATAAAATTACTTTTCAGAACTTAAATACATTACAGAGTACGGAAACGGATAATCCTTTAGGGACTCCTTTCTATGCAGCGATTACTTATAAACCCATAGAAAAGCTTTCCGTAGGTCTTAGTGTTACGACACCTTTTGGAAGCACAATCCAATGGCCTGAAACCTGGGAGGGTAAGGAAATGGTGCAAAAACTGGAATTGAAGAGTTTTTATTTCCAGCCTATGGTTTCTGTAAAGTTAGCGCCTTGGTTATCTTTCGGAGCCAGTTATATCTACGCAAGAGGGGTAGTGGATTGGGATAAAGCGGTAACGCAATTCGGAGGACAGGTTAATATTAAAGATAAAAAAGCAAGTGGGCACGGGTATGGGTTTGGTTTTTATTTCAGACCTGATCCTAAGTTAGACGTGAGTATTGCTTATCGTTCACCGGTAGATATGAAAGCTAAAAATGGAACTGCTTCATTTCAGTTCCCGTCACAATCTATCTACTCACAGTTAAAGCTTAACTCAGCAGGACAGGATGGGTTTTCAGCAACTCTTCCACTGGTTGAAGAATATACCATTGGTTTAACTTATAAGGTTACTCCGAAATGGCAGGTTTCTGCAGACTTTAATTATCATGGATGGGAAAGATACAGTAAACTTGTATTAGACTTTGATAATGCTCCTATTGGAAATCAGGCAGATCCAACGGTTCTTGTAAGTCCTAAGAATTTCAGAAATTCCAAAACATTCAGATTGGGAACTCAATATGCATTCACAAACATCATTTACGGACGTTTAGGTGCTTATTATGATGAATCTCCTTATACCAACGAAAACTTTATTCCGGAAACTCCTTCATTTAATACCTATGTAATCACTGGTGGAGTTGGATTTAAGTTGAAGCAATTTGGGGTTGATATTGCTGGAGGATATGCAATGCCTCAGTATAGAGATGTGAATAATGCTAATCTTGGATTCTACGGACAAGCGAAAGCAAAAGCGTTCTACTTTGGTCTAGGCGTATCGTATAACCCTTTTTAATTGAAAGACTATGAAAAAAATTATAATATCAACAATTGCTGTCTCTGCACTTCTTTTCACCGTAACGAGCTGTAATACAGATTTCGATACAGATGTAAAAGATATTCCAGTAACGAAAGGAGACGCAGATTTTTCAAAATATATTTCTTTAGGAAACTCTCTTACTTCCGGATATCGTGATGGAGCTTTATACAGTAGCGGACAGAATGAATCTTATCCGAGCATGATTGCCGGGCAAATGAGACTTGCGGGTGGAGGAGATTTCAAACAACCTCTAATGCCTAATGATGTAGGTGGATTTAATAATCTTCCTGGTTTTCCCGGAAAATTAAACCTGCAGGTTGTTAATGGATCCCTGTCTCCGGTACCAAGTGCTCCGGCTGCGGCACTGGATCTTTTGCCTAGCGGCAGTTCTTATAATAATATGGGGGTGCCGGGTGCGAAGTCATTCCATCTGGTTGCACCTGGATATGGTAGCCAGGCGGGTCTTCCGCTTGGAAAGGCTAATCCTTACTTTGTAAGATTTGCTTCTTCTGCCACAACAAGTGTTTTGGCTGATGCTATGGCTCAGAAAGCAACATTCTTCTCTCTTTGGATAGGAAATAATGATGTGTTATCCTATGCTACCAATGGAGGAACAAACTCTCAGACTGCAGGTGGAGTGACGACATATACTACTGCTACAGTTCAGACAGGAAATACTGATGCAACTTCATACAAATCAAATGATATTTCTGATCCGGCAGTAGTGGCGGGTTCTATTAAAGGAGTTTTGGACGGTCTTAAAAGTGTAGGAACAACTAAAGGGGTTATTGCAAACATTCCTTATGTTACTACTGTGCCTTTCTTTACAACAGTTCCTTACAATCCTTTGACACCGGCTGCTTTAGGGGCTAACCTGGCAACCCTTAATGCGAGTTTATATGGTCCTTTAAAGCAAGCGCTTACGGCTTTTGGTGCGGGAGATAGAATTAATCTTCTTTCTACTACTGCTTCCAATCCTGTTTTAATTAAAGATGTAGCTCTTGCGGATTTATCAGCTCAACTTACAGCAGCTTTAACTCCTTCTTTAGGACCGGTGATGGCTGGTGCTTTCGGGCAAATCTTTGGACAGGCAAGACAAGCTACTCCAAATGATTATATCCTGCTTACTACAAGTTCTGTGATTAATACTACCGCACCTGGTGTGCCAGCTCCGGTAAATGTGTATGGAATTTCTTATCCTTTACAGAACCAACATGTATTGACAAAAACAGAGGCTGGTTATGTAAAAACGGCAACAGATGCTTATAATGCTTCGATTAAATCACTGGCTGACTCTTATGGATTGGCTTTTGTAGATGCAAATGCTAAAATGACTGAATTGAACGGTCAATCGGGAATTTCATTTGACGGAGTGAAATATACAGCGAAGTTTGTGACAGGAGGGGCTTTCTCTCTTGATGGTGTTCACCTTACAGGACGAGGATATGGTGTCATTGCCAATGAGTTTATTAAATCTATAAATGCAAAATACAGATCTACATTACCACAGGTAGATCCAAACAAATATTCTGGTGTTAAATTCCCATAATAATTGATAAAATAAAAACTTAGAGACCACGGGAGTAATTCTTGTGGTTTTTTTTTAAATTTGCAAAATCTTTTAAAAAGTAAAAATGGCCGATCAGTTAAGTTATCTATTTTGTACAAGAACCAGCAGGGACTTGGCAGAGAAAATTGCCCAGCATTATGGGAAAGAATTAGGGAAAATCAACTTTCAGGAGTTTAGCGACGGGGAATTTGAGCCTGTTTTAGACGAATCTGTAAGAGGAGGAAGAGTTTTCTTAATAGGATCTACGTTTCCACCTGCAGACAATCTTTTGGAACTTCTCCTGATGATTGATGCAGCAAAAAGAGCTTCTGCAAAGAGCATTACTGTTGTAATTCCTTATTTCGGACTTGCGAGACAGGACAGAAAAGACAAACCAAGAGCGCCGATCGGTGCTAAGTTAGTTGCTAACCTTCTTACTGCAGCAGGAGCAACAAGAGTGATGACAATGGATCTTCACGCAGATCAGATTCAGGGATTCTTCGAGATTCCGGTGGATCACCTTTATGCTTCTACTATTTTCGTAGATTATATCAGGTCTTTAAATCTTGATAATCTTACCATCGCTTCTCCGGATATGGGAGGTGCGAAAAGAGCTAAAAACTACGCGGGTCACCTAGGGGCAGAAGTAGTAATCGCTTATAAGGAAAGAAAGAAAGCAAACGTTATTGAAGAAATGTTCCTTATCGGAGATGTGACCGGTAAAAACGTAATCCTTATTGATGATATGATTGATACTGCGGGAACGCTTTGTAAAGCTGCAGACATCTTGATTGAAAAAGGAGCAAAAACAGTAAGAGCGATGGCTACTCACGGAGTGCTTTCAGGTAAGGCTTACGAGAATATTGAGAATTCTAAAATAATGGAAGTTATTGTAACTGACTCAATTCCTGTTAAAAATAATTTGTCAACTAAAATAAAAGTGCTATCTTGCGCCCCGTTATTTGCAGACGTTATGACGATGGTTCATGAGCATAGATCAATTAGCAGCAAATTTGTTATTTAATTGATTTTTAGCAAATTACAAATTAAAACTAAAATAATTTTTTAAATTTTTTATAAATGAAATCTATTACAATTCAAGGTACAAAAAGAGAAAGCGTGGGCAAAAAGTCTACAAAAGCTTTACGTGATGCTGAATTAGTTCCTTGTGTTGTTTATGGAGGTGGTGCACCTTTGAACTTCTCTGCTGAAGAGAGAGCTTTCAAAGGATTAGTATACACTCCTGAAGCACACACGGTATCTATTGAAGTTGATGGTCAAACAATTCCAGCAGTTCTTCAAGATATTCAGTTTCACCCAATTACAGACAAAATTCTTCACGCAGACTTCTATCAATTAGCTGACGATAAGCCAGTTGTTATGGAGGTTCCTGTAAGAATTACTGGACGTTCAAAAGGTGTTGTTGCTGGTGGTGTTTTACGTCAGTCTTTCAGAAAATTGAAAGTAAAAGCTATTCCTGCTAACTTGCCAGACGAAGTAGTTGTAGATGTTACTCCATTAAGAATTGGTAACAAACTTTACATCGGAGGTATCAAAGCTGAAGGATATACTTTCATGCACCCGGACAATGCAGTTGTAGTAGCTGTTAAGATGTCTAGAAATGCAATGAAAGGAGGTGCAGCAGCAGAGGATGATGAAGATGAAGAAGAAGCTGCAGAAGTGGCTACTCAATCTCCTGATGTTCCAACAACAGAAGAGAAATCTGCAGAATAAGAATTGCTTATTTAAACAATATAAGAACCTGTCAATGTATTGGCAGGTTTTTTATTTGGGATAAGCATTCAGGAAAGACAATAGGTCAATGAATCTGGCTGCTAGTTTCGGTTTCAATCTTATCCATCGAATATTTCTATTAACTGACAAGAATCAGGCTTCAATCCAATGTATCCTTTCGGAAAAAAAGCCGTAAATTTGAAGTGTTCTAAATAAGGACGTTTTAATTTAAAATTTAAATAAATGTTTGACATTCAGGAAATAAGAAACCAGTTTTCTATATTGGGCAGGGAAGTGAACGGTAAGCCATTGGTTTATTTGGATAATGCAGCTACATCTCAAAAACCAAATTCGGTGTTGGAAGTCTGTCATGCATATTATACAGAACTTAATGCTAATGTTCACAGAGGAATTCACACATTAAGCCAGCTGGCTACAGAAGAAATGGAGCTTTCAAGAAGAAAGATTCAGAAATTCATTAATGCTGAACATGATTTTGAAGTTATTTTCACAAAAGGAACTACAGAAGGGTTAAACCTCATCGCTTATATTTTAACTCAAAAATTAAAAAAAGATGATGAGATTATTATTTCCTATCTGGAGCACCATTCCAATATTGTTCCTTGGCAAATGCTTTGTGAAAGAACCGGAGCAAAACTTCGTGTTATTCCGATTGATGAAAACGGAATTCTTCAGATGGATCAATTTGATCAATTCCTAAGTGAAAAAACTAAAGTGGTTTCTGTAAACCAGGTTTCCAATGCGTTGGGAATTGTCAATCCTATTGAAGAAATCATATCAAAAACGAGAAAAAATACAGACGCCTATGTTGTTATTGACGGGGCTCAGTCTGCTCCTCACTTCAATATAGATGTTCAGAAAATGGATTGCGATTTCTTTGTGTTTTCCGGCCACAAAATGTATGCTCCGATGGGAACAGGTATTTTATACGGAAAACGTGAAATATTGGAAGCTTTGCCACCATTTCATGGAGGGGGAGAGATGATTGCTACTTGTTCTTTTGAAGGAACTACCTATGCAGGTCTTCCGTTTAAATATGAGGCAGGAACGCCAAATGTAGGAGGAAATATTGCTTTAGGAGCTGCGGTGGATTTTATGAACAAAGTAGGGCATAAAAATATTCAGAACCATGAAAATGCATTATTGGAATATGCTCAAAGACAGCTTTTAGAAATTGGAGGCATTAAAATTTATGGTGAAAAAGCTAGGAGAACAGGTGTTGTTTCTTTTAACCTGGAAGGAGTAGGGATTTCTTCCGATGTGGGAATGATCCTGGATAAAATGGGAATTGCTGTAAGAACAGGACACCACTGTACACAGCCTATTATGAACTTCTTTAATATTGCAGGAACGGTAAGAGCCAGTTTCGCGGTGTATAATACTTTTGAGGAAATTGATATTTTGGTAGAAGGAGTAAAGAAAGCACAACGGATGTTGAGTTAAATGAATCAATACAATATACATAAAAAGCCCTGTCGGTAAATGACAGGGCTTTTATTATATTCTATACAGATATTAATCCGGATTTTAAAGCGTAGGTTTCCAGTCTACTACCGCTCTGATGAATGCTTCTGCATTTTCTACAGGAACGTTAGGTAAAATTCCATGTCCCAGGTTAGCAATATATCTGTCTTTTCCAAAACGGTTGATCATCTCGGTTACCATTTTTTTGATGGTTTCAGGAGTTGAGTGAAGCCTTGCAGGATCAAAGTTCCCCTGTAGGGTCATCGTATGATTGGTAAGTGTTCTTGCGAATTCCGGCTTAATAGTCCAGTCAACACCAAGAGCAGAAGCTTTAGACATAGTCATGTCTTCCAGTGCAAACCAACATCCTTTTCCAAATACAACCACATGGGTAAGTGGACCTAATGCCTCAACGATCTGATTGATGTATTGCCATGAGAATTCCTGATAATCAGTAGGAGAAAGCATTCCTCCCCATGAATCAAATATCTGTACCGCAGAAACTCCTTTTTCTACTTTTCTCTTCAGATAAGCAATAGTAGTATCTGTAATTTTCTGAAGTAATAAGTGAGCTGCTTCAGGCTGCTGGAAGCAGAATGATTTTGCAATATCAAATGCCTTACTGCCTTTTCCTTCTACACAATAACAAAGAATGGTCCATGGAGAACCCGCAAAACCAATTAATGGAATTGCATTGTCTAATTTCTGAAGGGTAAGTTCAATAGCATCAAAAACATAACCTAATGTATCATTCACATCCGGAGTCTCAATATTCTGAACCTGTTCCATTGTTCTGATCGGAGTATCCAACCATGGTCCAACAGATTCTTTCATCTTGAAATCAATTCCCATTGCCTGAGGAACTACCAGAATATCCGAAAACAGGATCGCTGCATCCAAAGGAAATCGACGGATAGGCTGTAATGTAATTTCAGCAGCAAGTTCAGGGGTCTGACATCTTGTAAAGAAATCATATTGGTCTCTCAGAGCAATGAATTCCGGCAGATATCTTCCAGCCTGCCTCATCATCCAGACAGGAGGTCTTTCAACGGTTTCTCCGCGAAGTGCTTTTAAATATAGGTCGTTTTTAATCATAGTTTATTTGAAATGATATTGCCATCATATTGCTTGCTGACAATAAGTATTTTAGTAGGTAGTATTGAATAGGAGTTTTCTGTTCCTTCTTCTTTTATAGTGTAAGAAAGAATAATGCTGTTTTTCTCTCTAACAAGATTTTTAATTAAAAAGTCAGTCGATTTATTGGTTTCAACTCCGATTAGTGCAATGACATAATCCTTAGAAAAATCAATGCTGGTTGGCTTACCATCCTTTCCCATAGTTGTTGCCATTCCGAAGATTTCATCAAATTCCTGTTGTGAGGTGATTTTCTTAACAGAAACTTCACTGCTTTTATAAGTGTTCTTTACAAAATATCTTTTGGCTTCAGTGTAGGGAACTTTTAAAATTTGAGTTTCTTTTTGTGAAGTACAAGAAAATGCAATCATTAATCCTAATAATAAAAATGCTAAATTTTTCATATTTGTTTGTTTTTATAAAATTTCACTATCATATCCAAAATTGATACCACATCGTTACTCTCAGAAGTAAAAATATTTTTTTGGGTATAATTTCTCAGTTCTCCGGAAGTGGTTTCTCCAATCGAAAAAAGATTCATATTCTCCAGAGAATTTTGCTTTGCAAAACTACGAACTCCGCTCGGACTAAAAAATACTGCAGCATGATATTTTTCAGTTATTAAAGGATTGATTTCCTCTGTGTTATATACGGTGACTTTTTTATACTTAATGTTTTGAAGCGGTAAATCCTTATCCAAAACATTAATAGCAAGATTACCACAGAAGTGAAGGAATTGTTCGTGCTGGCATTTTCCAATGATAAATCCGGAAAGGACTTCTGCATTTCTCAGTACTTTAAAAGTTCCAAAGCCATGTTTTCTAAGTTCTTTCTTTGTTTTTTCGCCCACACAGTAGATCTTATTGTAATTTTTCGCAGTAAAATCTTCGTTTGGTTTAAAGCCGTTTTCGAAAAATGAAGATACTCCATTGACGCTGGTGAAGATCAATGAATAATTTTTCAGATCAAAAGGTGAGACTTTTAGAGGTTGTGTCTTAATGACCTCAATACAATCAACCGAGATATCCTCTCCTAATTTCTTGGATATAATCGTTTGGTCTATATTTTTGGTAAATAAGATTTTCATGTCTTTACGTTTGAAACTGAAAAAGGAGGGGAGGTAAAATATAAATCTACAATTTATACTTTGAAATAATCTTAGATCTGGCTTTTGATTTCTGCCATCAATTCTTTTCCTCCGTTTTCAAGAACTACTTTCGCGTACTTTTCTCCGAAATTTTCTGTAGTGTTGTATTCGAAATTTTCATCAACAGCAATGCAGTTTTTACCATCCAGAGAACAAAGTGCAGCTTTGAAACGGATCTGATCACCGATGATTTCTGCAAAAGCACCAATTGGTGCAGTACAGCCTCCTTCCAAAGTGCTTAAGAAATTTCTTTCAATTTCTACACAGATTTGAGTGGGTGCATGATTGATCTGTTTTAATATTTCGTTGATCTCAGGTTTGTCAGAATGTCCGGCGACAGCAATAACACCTTGTGATGGTGCCGGAATCATTAATGGAAGCATTTCATAATCAATTTCCATTTTCATTCTTTTGATCCCTGCCAGAGATAGTAGGGTAGCATCAAAATTTCCATCTTCAAGTTTTTGAAGACGCGTCTGGATGTTTCCACGGATGTCCGAAAACTCAGTCTCAGGATAATGCTTTAGCCAGAATGCTCTTCTTCTTAAGCTGCTTGTAGCCAGTTTAAGCTCATGGAATTCTTTGTTTCTGGAAGATTCCTTTCTGATCAGGATGTCCTGAGGGTAATCTCTTTCCAGATAACTAATCATCTCAATATTTTGAGGTAACTGGGTAGGAACATCTTTTAAAGAATGTACGGCAATATCAATTTCGTCATTCAGTAAGGCAATATCGAGATCTCTTGTGAAAACTCCTGTAATTCCTAAAGAATATAGTGGTTGATTAAGATTCTTATCGCCTGAAGAGACGATAGGAACAATTTCTGTTAAATAATTGAGGTTCTGAAGGTGCCTCGCAACCTCTCTAGCCTGCCAAAGTGCAAGTGCGGAATTTCTGGTTCCAATTCTAATGCTTTTCATTGAATTCGTTGTTTGGTTGTTCAACTAATATTTCGTGCATTAATTTACTAATTTCTTCGGCTTTTAAAGGGTTATCAATGATATATTTTGCAAAACGGTTGGTGATTTTCTGGATCATTTTATCAGAAAGTTCCATGTCCGTGATGTTTATGTATTTATTCTTTTTATAAAAATTATGCATCTCATTGCGTTCCATATTCTTTAAAACGGCTTTGAAATGATGAATATTGGGAGCCAGCTTTCTCTTTTTCTCCCATTCAATGAAGTCTTTCATCAGCTCCTTGATAATCTTTTCTGCTTTTGGAATCTCTTTTTCCCGTTGCTGAATAGTTTCCTGGATTTGTTTTGAAAGCTCATCAACGTCTATTAATGTTACATTTTTATTTTCAGTTACATTTTTTTCAACGTTATGCGGAATAGAAAGATCGATTACCAATGTTTCCTTTCCGTTTGGAAAATGAGACTGGTTGATAATAGGATGCTTTGCTCCGGTCGCCACAATGAGAATATCCGTTTCCTTTAATTCCTTGTCCACATCAGAATAATCAACATGGGGAATATTATATTTCTCAGAAATCTTTTCAGCTTTTTCCTGAGTTCGGTTGGCTATTTTTATTTTAGGCTGGTAAACGTGTTTTACTAAATTCTCAACAGTATTCTGCCCAATTTCACCCACCCCTAAAAGAAGAATGTTTTTTTCATTGATCCTCTTTTGGTTGTTTAAAATATAGTGAACAGCAGCATAAGATACAGAAGCAGCTCCGTTGGAGATTCCTGTTTCATTTTTTATTCTTTTCGAAATCTGAATAGCAGCATTGATTGCTCTTTCCAGATAAGGATTGGAATTCTGTCTTTCTTTTTTAAAACGGGTATACGCTTTTTTGATCTGACCGATAATTTCAAAATCTCCGATAATCTGACTCTCAAGTCCGGCGGCAACTCTGAAAAGGTGTATTAAAGCCTCTTCTTTCGTAAGAATATTGGCAAACTGAAGGAAATCCGTAAGATGTACTCCAATTGTTTTGCAGTATTCTTCAGCCACTAAAAGATAATTGGATGAAGTGGTATAAATCTCAGTCCTGTTACATGTAGAAACCACAAAAGCATCACCAAGATCTTCCTGATGGACCCGGGAAACGAAGTTTTTGATGTTCTCATCAAAGAATGCAAACTTTCCTCTCGTTTCTACATCGGCCTTTTCGTAGCTTATGGAAAGCACGGCAAAATTCGATGTTTGATGGATGTTGGAATACTGTAACATAAGCAGTCGCAAATTTACGCTTTTTTTAATTAACCAGCCTCTGATAGTGTATATGATAATTATCGTAAAAAACTATAGAGACCATCCGGAATTTATTGTAATGGGCAAATTTAGCGATTTTCAAACCGGCTTTTTACCCATTTTTCACCCATAATTTCCCCTGTTAATTTTAGTTTAACTCAAAGTCTGTAAACATCTAAAGTAAAAGTTAATAAAGAATTATAAATTTTAATAAAATTTTAACCAAATTATGTTGGTGTGAAATTTCTTTAGTAGTGTTAAATTTATATCTTTGTAAACTTAAAATCAGAAGAAATATATGAGTTTATTTGATATGTTTACGCAAGAAATTGCGATAGACCTGGGAACAGCTAATACCCTTATCATCCATAATAATAAGATTGTTATAGATCAGCCGTCAATTGTAGCAATTGAACGTTCTACGGGTAAACCCATTGCTGTTGGTGAACAGGCTAAACATATGCAGGGTAAAACTCACGAGGATATCAAAACAATTCGTCCTTTGAAGGATGGGGTTATTGCTGATTTCCACGCTTCTGAACATATGATCAAGGAGTTTATCAAAAAAATTCCTGGAATCAAGGGTAAATTCATACAGCCTGCATTAAGAATTGTAATCTGTATTCCTTCTGGTATTACTGAAGTTGAAAAGAGAGCGGTAAGAGATTCTGCTCAAAAAGTAAACGCAAAAGAAGTAAGGTTGATCTATGAGCCAATGGCAGCCGCAATTGGGGTGGGGATTGACGTACAAAAACCTGAGGGGAACATGATCATTGATATAGGTGGAGGTACTACAGAAATTGCAGTAGTAGCTTTAGGAGGTATCGTATGTGATAAATCTGTGAAGATTGCAGGTGACGTATTTACCAATGATATTGCATATTACTTAAGAACTCACCATAACCTTTATATTGGGGAAAGAACTGCTGAGAGAATTAAAATTGAAGTAGGATCTGCAGTAGAGGATCTTGATGTAGACATTGAAGATATCCCGGTACAGGGTAGAGACCTTATTACAGGAAAACCTAAAGAAATTATGGTTGGATATAAGGAAATTGCACGTGCATTAGACAAGTCTATTATCAGAATTGAAGATGCTGTAATGGAAACCCTATCTCTTACTCCACCGGAATTGGCTGCTGATATTTACAAAACAGGTATTTATCTTGCTGGAGGAGGAGCGTTACTAAGAGGTCTTGCGGATAGAATTCACAAAAAAACAGGTCTTCCTGTATTTGTTGCTGAAGATCCGTTAAGAGCTGTTGTTCGCGGAACTGGTATTGCCCTTAAGAATATGGATAAGTTCAATTTCTTAATTAAATAATTTTAACTTTTTACGACTATATATCTGAATGGGATTTTTGCTGAGATTATTTTCGAAGAACACTCTTTTCGTCTTCTTTATATTCCTGCAAATTATTGCTCTGGTTTTGATATTCTCTAGAAATGCCATGCAGAGATCCTGGATAGCGGGCCAGACAGCTGCGCTGAATTCGTGGGTTTCCGGATATATTGATGAAGGAGTTACTTATCTGAAACTTAAACAGATCAACGAAGATCTTGTGATTCAGAATAAAGCCCTTATGACTGAACTTTACGGAAAAGAAGGAGGTAAAAATCCTGTTTTCAAAAAAGTTCATGATACCATAGGAGGGGGCCAAATCTACACTTTTGTTGATGGTGAGATTGTTTTCAACAGCATCAACCGAAGAAATAATTACTTTACAATCAACCGCGGCCGCAGAGATGGTGTTTTCCCACAAATGGGGGTAATGGCACCAAGAGGTATTGCGGGAATCGTTATCAATTCTACTGATAGCTATGCATTGGTTCAGTCTGTACTAAGTGTAAACAGGATCAGAATCAATGCGGCACTTAAAAATTCCGGATATTTTGGAACATTAACATGGAATGGGGATAATTCACGAGTGATGCATCTTGCCGATATTCCAAAATACGTTGCTTTAAAAGTAGGTGATACCGTAGTAACAGACGGAAAATCTGCCATCTTCCCTAAAGGGGTTATGATCGGTACTATTGCTGGTTATTCGGTAGATAATAAAACAGGCTTCTGGGATATCTCAGTTGAGCTGAGTGAAAAAATGGGAGCGTTAAATAAAGTGTTTGTAGTAAAGAATCTTAAAAAGGCCGAAGTGCAGAAGATTCAGGATACTATGCAGGCTGTAATAAAAAAAGAAAATGATTAGCAGAACTTTATTTACAGACATATTGATCATGATCTTCCTGGTTGCATTACAGATATTTGTATTGAACAGGATTACGTTGTTCGGAAAATATACTCCGGTACTGTATCCCGTATTTGTCATGTTCTATCCTTTTTTCAGAAATAAATTTCAGTTCCTGGCACTAAGTTTCTTAATTGGGTTGGCTATAGATGGATTCCACTATTCCTGGGGAATCAATGCATTTGCTACCACCCTGATAGCTTATTATAGAACATTGATATTCAGGACTTCCACGGATACTTCCACAGACTTTTTCTCTTTTCAGTCCTTACAATGGGCGCAGTTTTTGCTGTTTTTATTTTCAAGTATTTTCCTACATCAGCTTTTCGTACAGTATATAGAGTTCTTTAAGTTTAGCAGGTTTTTTGAAATATTGTTTAATGTGTTGGTGACTAGTGTAATTTCATTTATATTTATAGTTATTTACGCATTAATATTTAAAATCAAACAAAAAGTTTGAACACACGTTATTTAAAAATCTTTTCCATCCTTGTTGTTATCGCTCTTATTTTTATAGCGAGGCTGGCTTATTTGCAGTTGTTTACAGACCGCTACGCACTGAATGCGGCCAATACATCCATTAAAATTGAATACGTTATTCCGCAGCGTGGGGTGATTTTTGACAGAAATGGGAAAATCATGGTAGGGAATCAGCCTGCTTATGAGATTTCTTTTACCCAGGGATTAATGAAACCCGATTTTGATACATTAGGCTTCTGCAACTTGATGAAGATCAGCAAAAAAGATTTCATCAACAAAGTCAATACCATTAAAAAAGAAAAATATTATTCCAAGCTGACTCCAATGACGTTCATAAAGGACCTCAGCAGAGAAGATATTGCAAGAGTGCAGGAGATTATTTTTAAGTATCCCGCATTTACTATTGTACAGCGACCTCAGCGTCAGTACGAAGTTTCTACATCCGGAAATCTTTTGGGATATACCAGTGAAGTAAATGAAAGAGACATTAAAAAAGATTCTATTTATTACTTACCGGGAGACTTTATCGGAAAAACAGGGGTTGAAAAATCTTACGAAAAAGAACTCAGAGGAGTAAAAGGGATGAAATATATCCAAAAAGACATCAGACTCCGAAATATTGGTTCTTATAAAAACGGATCTCTGGATAAAGATGTTATTACCGGGAAAGATATTACCTTAACTATTGATTATGATCTTCAGAGAACTGCTGAAGAAATGCTCGTTAACAAACATGGAGCCATTGTAGCTATTGACCCTAATAATGGGGAAGTATTGGTGGCTGCAACAGGACCGGATATCGATCCTAATCTTTTCACCGGACCTAATAAATCAAAAAATTTATACGCTTTATCAAAAGATACACTTTACGAAAATAAACCTACATTCGATCGTTCCTTACAGGCAGGTTATCCTCCGGGATCTACTTTCAAATTATTAACAGCTTTGGCTGCAATGCAGATGGGAGTAATGGATGAAAAGACTGTTTTCCCTTGTGGCGGTGGGTTTTTCTATAAAGGTAAAAGAATTAAAGGACATGGTGGGGCCGATCCGTTGATTCCTTCTATTCAGGTTTCCAGTAACTGTTTCTTCACCTATGCATTTATTGCCATCATCAAAAAATATCCGGGAAACCCTTCCAAAGGTGTTGACGAATGGAAGAAGATTATGAGCAGCTTTGGAGTAGGAGAGTTTTTAAATAATGATTTTGCCGTGGGGGCAAAAGGGAGAATTCCTTCCGGAGATTTTTATGAGAAGCGATTTAAAGCCATCATGAAAGCGAGCGGTTCTAAGAGAACTGATTTTAAAAACTGGGATGAGATGTCTACTGGAGCCATTTATAACGGAATGGGGCAGGGAGATGTATTGGTCACTCCTATTCAGTTGGCCAATTATGTAGCTGCTATTGCCAACAAAGGATGGTATTATACTCCGCATATTGTAAAAGCAATTGATGGGAAAGCCAATCCTGATAAAAGATTCAAGGTTAAACATCAAACCCTTGTAGATCCTAAGCATTTTGAACCTGTTTTAAAAGGTATGGAAGCGGTGGTTCTAAGAGGAACGGCAAGAAGCTTAAAATCAAATGATTTTACCCAGCTAGCCAAAACAGGTACCGCACAGGTGCCACAGGGAAAAGATAACTCAATCTTTGTACTTATTGCTCCTGCTGATAAACCTAAAATTGTAGTAGTAGCCGTAATGGAACATGCTGGGTTCGGGGCAACCTGGGCAGGGCCGGCGTGTACTGTAATTGCTGAGAAATATATTACCGGTGATCTGAAGAGAGATAATCTCTATAAAAAAATGATCGGGGCAAGCTTTATGCCTGAGTATAAAAGGCAATGGGTAGCAGACCTTAAACGTAAAGGCTGGTATGTAGACCCTAAGCCAGACTCTATTAAGCGCAAAAGAATGCAGGACAGCCTGGAGCTTGTAAAGCAACAGAAAGCGAAACTACAAAAAAAGATAGACGAAGAAACTAAAAAAACCAAATCTGCGAAGCCATGAAGTGGACAGAAGGAATAGATAAACTTGGACTTGGGCTGTATTTCCTGCTATGCATTTTTGCCATTGCCAATATTTACAGTGTAGACCAAAAATTGGGCGAAAAACAGTTGGTTTTTTTCTGTATTTCTGTATTTGTGGGGCTTATGATATTCTTTAGCAGAAGCAAATTCTTTGAGAATATGGCCGGTATTATTTATATTGGTGGGGTTCTCCTGCTGATAGGGCTTTTTCCTTTTGGTAAAGAAATTCTCGGGCAGAAGAACTGGTATAAATTCGGGAGTTTTACCATGCAGCCTGTAGAGTTTGCTAAGATAGGAACGGCATTGATGCTTGCCAACTATGTTTCCGGACCCGATTTTAATCTGAAAAACAGAAAATCTCTATGGACTACTCTGGCTATTATAGGGATACCTGCGGCCGTAGTACTCGCTATTCCGGATGTAGGATCTATGCTGGTGTTCATTGCGTTTTTCATTGCTTTATACCGGGAAGGTTTAAGCGGACTTTTATTTGGGATAGGATTTATGTTTGCCGGGGTGTTCTTAGTTTCATTAGCTATCCCGCCGGTGTATGTGGCGGCTACCATTGTGTTGATTGCCGGGGTATTGATTGCGATGAATTATCATAGGATGTCCTGGGATGTGATCTCCATTTCCGGAATATCAGGATCTATCCTTTTGTTGTGTGGATTAGCTTTCGGGTCTCCTTACATCTTAGAGAAACTTCCAAAGCACCAGAGAGAAAGAATTGAGGTTCTTTATAAAGGGGAAAAAGCTTTTAGAGATACTTCAGGGTATAACTTATTATACTCCAAGACAGCTATAGGATCCGGAGGACTTTTAGGAAAAGGATACCGCGAGGGATCTGTTACGCAAGGTAAGTTTGTACCTGAACAGGAAACCGATTATATTTTCTGTACCGTAGGTGAAGAATGGGGTTTTGTAGGAAGTGCGGTGCTGATTTTGTGTTATATGGTTTATATAGGACGGATCTATTATCTTGCAGAACAGCAGAAGTCCACTTTTAACCGCGTGTTTGGGTATTGCTTTGCTTCCATCCTTCTGATGCACTTTTCAATCAATTTAGGAATGGTTATGGGGCTTTTCCCAACGGTAGGGATTCCTCTTCCGTACTTTAGTTATGGAGGAAGTTCTTTGCTTGCCTTCTCCATGATGACTTTTATTTTCTTTAAACTTAATTATTCAGATAAGAACAGTTTGGTGTAAACGGAAGATTAAAAATGTTCTGTTTCCTTTTCTTTTTAATATCCATGAAAAAAACGTGGATGGAAAGTTCATTCCCCAAAATTATTAGAGCGTATGAAAGAGGTTTATATTTTAGATCAGAATTTTGAGAATACAGACTTTACACAGTTTCCTTTAGATAAAGGGGAATATGAGAACTGTATATTCAGGAACTGCAATTTTGAATATGCAGGGCTATCGGAATTTAATTTTACTGATTGTGAATTTATAGGATGCAACCTGAGTATGGCAAAACTTATTAAAACGGCTTTCCGTGAAGTTATTTTTAAAGAATGTAAGATGTTTGGGCTCCAGTTTAATGACTGTAATGAATTTGGGCTATCCTTTACCTTTGACGGCTGCTCCCTGAACAATTCTGTATTTTATCAGACATCGGTTAAGAAAACCGTTTTTAAAAATTCGAAACTGATTGAAGTAGATTTTGCAGAATGTGATCTGTCCAATGCCGTTTTCAGTCATTGTGATTTGTAGGGCGCTATTTTCGATAATACTAACCTTGAAAAAGCGAATTTCAGAACATCGGTCAACTATTCTATAGATCCCGCCTTAAACAAGCTTAAGAAGGCCAAATTTTCACTGTCTGAAGTCTATGGGCTGTTGTATAAGCTGGATATAGAAATTGATAAAAACAGCTAGACTTTAGAAGTAATAAATTTGAGGTTGGACGTTATAATAAGCTAATCATAATAAAATGCAATAGAGGTGGGCTTTAGCCTGCCTTTTCTTATTCATATGCCTTCCGTTCGCTTTACCAAAACTTAATAGAGGAAATAGAATAAATAAAAAAGCCATCAGAGTCTGATGGCTTCATTATTTAAATCAATTATTTATAAAATTAAAAATTTGCTGGTGTAGCTGGAGTAACAGCGGCTAAATTATTATAAGCTTCTCCTTCTTCGTTGATCACTCTTTTTGCGAATCTAAATTTAGGACCCCAATAAGAATCATTCAGTGAAGAAATCATTACTCCTTTTGATGTTGCTGCATGGATAAATTTAATTTCACCCTCTTCAGAAACACTTTCTACAATACCTACGTGAGAGATTCTTCTTCCATGAGAAAAGAAAATAAGATCTCCTTTCTGTAAGTTTCCTTTTTCAATTCTTTCTCCTTCCTGAGCCTGAGAAGCTGCTACTCTAGGTAAGCTAAGACCTGCTGCTGCTCCGAAAACGGAAAGTACGAAAGCTGAACAATCAATACCGTTTCTTGTTGTTCCTCCATATCTGTAAGGAGTTCCCAAGTACGTTTCTGCCTCTTCAAGGATACCGTCAATTGTTTTGTTGTACTTCACAACTTTGGCAATCTCAGAATTCTTAATAGCTTTTTTAGCGTTAGCTAAAGTAGCAGCCTTTTCAGAAAGAAAAGAATCGATAAGTTTTTGCTTATCCTGCTCCATTTTTTTGCTATCTATAGAGGCTAGTTTGGCATCTGTTTTGTGTTCTTTAGTGTAAGTAGCTGGTTTTGAAACTACATAATTAGTAGCACACGATTGCATTGATACAGTAGTAACTAAAGCAACTAAATAAAACAAAACTCTTTTCTTCATATATATTTGATTATCCGTGTTAAAAAGGAATATTTATTTTCAAAAGCATTACAAAAGTAGAGATTCCGAATAAAAGACCCCTGATATGATAATTGTCAGGATCTTATTTTAACACTATTTAACATATTGTTTACATATGTTAAAGAAAAATAAACCGCAACTGCCTATTTTTGGTAAGTGTGCGGTTTTTTTTATTATGATTCTTTAACAAATCATATCGATTTTCTTCTATAGATCGGGTTTTGTAATTTAAAACTCTAATTTTCCTGTTGTTAATAAAACCAAAAAATTCCCCGGAAAACCGAGGAATTTAAACTAATATGGAACTTTACAGATGTTATTTTGTAAACAACATTTCTCTGTATTTTGTCATTGGCCAAAGCTCATCATCTACCATCATTTCAAGATCATCAGAAGCTTCTCTGATAACATCAAATAAAGGAATTACTTTAGTACAGTAAGACTCTGCCTGCTTTTGGCTATTTGATACAGCTTTTGCTGTTTCTCTCGCTTTAATAAGGTCTTCAACACCAAGTTTAATCTTGGAAACGTTTTCAGAGATATCCGTGATTAAGCTCATTTGCTCTTTCGCTAATGTTTTGAATTCTTTATCTCCAAAGATGTCTTTCAGTCCTTTTACGTTTTCAATTAATCTGTTCTGATATTTTAAAGCAGAAGGAATGATGTGGTTTCTTGCAATATCACTTAATACTCTTGCTTCAATATCAATGACCGTAGAATATTTTTCTAATTTGATTTCGTTTCTTGCCTCAACCTCTCTGTGAGTAAATACTCCGATTTCTTCGTAAAGGGTAACGAATTTTTTATCCATCTCCTGTTTAAGAGCTTCAGGAGTAGTCTTTAAGTTGTTTAAGCCTCTCTTTTTAGCTTCTTTCGCCCAGTCATCAGAATATCCGTCACCTTCAAACATAATGCTCTTACACTGCTTGATGTATTCTCTCAATACATTGAAGATCGCTTCGTCTTTTTTAAGACCTGTTTCAATAAGGGCATCCACTTCTTTTTTGAAATCGATTAATTGTTTTGCAGCGATGGTATTCATTACCGTCATAGACTCTGCACAGTTAGCAGAAGATCCTACTGCTCTGATCTCAAATTTATTTCCTGTAAATGCAAACGGAGAAGTTCTGTTTCTGTCCGTATTATCTAATAGGATTTCAGGAATTTTTCCAACTACATTTAATTTAAGGTCTGTTTTTTCGTCCGGAGAAAGCTTTCCTTCCGTTACTTTTTCAAGTTCTTCCAGTACTCTGAACAACTGACTTCCGATGAATACGGAAATAATTGCTGGGGGAGCTTCGTTGGCACCTAATCTGTGGTCATTACTTGCAGAAGCAATACTTGCTCTTAAAAGGTCAGCGTATTCATAAACTGCTTTGATAGTATTAACGAAGAATGTTAGGAACTGTAAGTTTTTCTTAGGATTTTTTCCAGGGCTTAGAAGGTTTTCTCCTGTATCAGTGGCTAAAGACCAGTTGTTGTGCTTACCGCTTCCGTTTACTCCGGCAAATGGCTTTTCGTGGAATAAAATATGGAAATGGTGCTTGTGAGCAATTCTTGCCATGATGTCCATCAATAAAGAGTTGTGGTCTACGGCAACGTTTACTTCTTCAAACATTGGAGCCAGCTCAAATTGGTTAGGAGCTACCTCGTTGTGTCTTGTCGTTACAGGAATACCCAGTTTCATACATTCAATTTCCAACTCTTTCATGAAATTCATTACTCTTGTTGGGATAGAACCGAAATAGTGGTCATCCAATTGTTGTCCTTTGGCTGGAGAATGTCCCAGTAATGTTTTACCTGTCAATACAAGGTCCGGACGTGACTGATATAAAGCTGAATCTACAAGGAAGTACTCCTGTTCCCAACCCAGGGTAGGAGTTACCTTTGTAACATTCTTGTCAAAATACTGCATTACATTGGTTGCTGCTTCATCCACAGCATTCAAAGCTCTCAAAAGAGGAGCTTTATAATCTAAGGTTTCTCCTGTATAAGAAATGAAGATGGATGGAATACATAATGTAGTTCCCATGATGAAAGCAGGAGAAGTAGGATCCCAGGCTGTGTAGCCTCTTGCTTCAAAAGTATTTCTGATTCCTCCGTTAGGGAATGAAGAAGCATCTGGCTCCTGTTGGATCAATAAGTTTCCGCTGAATCTTTCGATTGCTCTCCCTCCTTCGATAGGTGTGAAGAAAGAGTCGTGTTTTTCAGCAGTGGTTCCTGTTAGAGGTTGAAACCAGTGTGTGTAATGGGTTACCCCTTTGCTCATAGCCCAGTCTTTCATTGCTACAGCTACCTGGTCAGCAATATGTCTCTGGATTTTAGTTCCTTTTTTTACAGCATCCATAATAGAATTGAATGCTTCTTTTGTTAAATATTCTCTCATTGTCTCTTCCGAGAAAACATTGGTACAGAATAATTCTGACAGTTTTGCAGGAACCTCAACAGAATTATCTTTTCTGAAGTCCTTAAATGGTAGGGTTTCTAGTGCTTTGAATCTTAAGGTTGACATATTGGGTGATTTTTACAGGGCAAATTTACAAAAAAAATGAAATGAAATCATTTTAACCCTAAAAAAATTAGGGGTATTTTGAAAAATTATATAATTTAAACAATAGTTTAACGTTTTTGTAAGGGGTTAAAAGATATTCAATGTTTAAAATTTAATGTGTAAAACTCTTTTTTGAGGCTCAGATACTCTAAAAACACATGATTTGAGGAATGTCTTATAAGATACGAGATTATATGGATTAAAAGACTTGTTAAAAGATAGTTAAAATAAAATGGACAAAGATTTTGTATATTTGTGTGAAATTTATTTTATGACAAATTCTAGAGCAAGAGAGACAACAGAGGCTATCGAAAGATTATATATTTCTATGAGACACTTATTTTATAGAGGATTTTTCAAGCCAGGAGGAGTTTCAGGAGAGAGCATTAGAAGCTTGTTGAAAACAATCAATCCAGAGATTTATGGTACCATGAATATTCCAAATAAATTGGAGCTTGATGGTTTGATGTATGTTTTAGACAGGCTTCCTGAAGGGATTGAGGAATGTGCTTTTATTCATCTTACATCTGATGAAGGGTTTGATAAAGGAAGTTTCGAACCTATTGTTCCTAAGAAAAGAAGAAGAAACTGTTATAGAATAGACGAACACCAGATGAATATTGAGGTTCTTTTGGGCCGTTCCGAAATTTATGACATTCTTACCCACCTTACCTTCTTATTTATAGAAGCTGATAAAATCCGTAATCTGGCTTTCATCCAGGATGAAAACTGGAAGCCGACACGTGCCTTTAAAATTATTGAAGAGGTAGTGAAAGGAGAAAAGAAATTCAGCAGAAGAGAGAAAGAGGTGGCTCTTATTCATCTATCCTCTTTAATCGGAAGAACATTTGATGAGACATTGAGAGCTTATAATACTTTTGGAGATGATCATAATCCTGACCGTTTATTCAAAATCATTTACAACTTAGGGAAAGTAAGTCTTGAAGATGCAAAGCAGACCAGAGAAAGAGAAATTCATTTCAGTGCTATATTAAAGGAAAGAGTAGGACATCACTACTTTGGAGAGAAATGGGCTAATAAAGTGAAGGAGGTTTTATTTGAAAATAACCTTCATATGCGTCCGTTACATATTATTTCTGCCAATATGCATTCGGTGAAAAATATGCTGTACGGTAATGAAGCTCTTAAGAAGAAGCACCATCATGATGTGGACTATAAAATGTATGAAGAGATTTCAAACAAAAAAGAACTTCGTGATAAAGTATCAAAGTATGCTTTAGATGAGGGGATGATTCATATTGCTGATAAAAGTGGAAGTAATATCGATGTTCAGATCATTGACCTTAGCAAAACAAATTTAAAGAATACTCCTTTTGGAGATATCAAGTTTGGAGGTGATGATGTAGTCATGGTATTTGACTATGCCTTCGGAGAGCAGGCTTTTGAGGTGATGGACGAGCTGCTGAGACCTTTCGAACATAAAGGAGAAGTCTATATGATGCATGTAAGATCTGTTTCCATTATGGGGAAAGCCGGAATTCTCACAGGAGAAAAAGGGGATATTATGATTCCTACCTCTCATATCTTTGAAGGAACGGCAGATAATTATCCTTTTGAAAATGCATTAAAGCTGGACGATTTCCATGATGAAGAGCTAAAAGCATTTGAAGGACCTATGATTACTGTTTTAGGAACTTCACTCCAAAACAGAGATATCCTTTCTTATTTTATGAATACTTCATGGAAGGCCATTGGTCTTGAAATGGAAGGGGCACACTATCAGAAGGCTATCCAGGTAGCTTCGAAGATCAGACATCATATTGCACCGGATCTGTTTGTATGTTACGCGTATTATGCTTCAGATAATCCTTTGGAAACAGGAAGTACATTATCATCAGGAGGATTGGGGCTTACAGGAGTAAAACCTACTTATCTGATTACATTAAGAATCCTTGAAAAGATTTTAAAAAGTGGAAAAAAAGAAGTTGCAGCTAAGAAATAGCTTTTGATTTCCTATTATAATACAAGCCTCAGATGTCAACACATCTGAGGCTTTTTATTTTCTGCAACACAAATAATTGTATTCTTTATGTGGGTGGAATCTCCTGGAAAATCAGTAAGCGCTTAAAAAACAATTCTTTAATTACTTATCTTTAAAGAAATATAAAAATAACCGATCAATGAGCTCTGCAGTACAATTATCAAAAAGATTCCGGGAGGTTTTGCTTGACGGTCTCTGGATTGCCAATACCAATTTTAAAGATCAGCTTTCCGGGGTAAGCTGGGAACAGGCTGTTACCAAAGTGAGCTCCCTGAATACCATCGCAATGCTTACTTTTCATATACATTATTATATAGCAGGAATTATTAACGTGTTTGAAGGGGGAGCCCTTGAAATAAAAGACCAGTACAGTTTTGATCTTCCTGTCATTGAATCTCAGGCTCAATGGGAAGAATTGCTAAGTCGGTTATGGGTTGATGCAGAAAAGTTTGCCGGGTTGGTTGAGCGGATTCCTGATGATCAGCTTGATGAGGTTTTTGCAGATGAAAAATATGGAACCTACAGAAGAAATATAGATGGAATGATTGAGCATAGCTATTATCATTTGGGCCAGATCACTTTAATCAAAAAATTGTTGACGAGCCAGTAAACTTATGTTTGTTAAAAGATTTTTAACAAAGTGAATTAAATTCAATCTAAACCCATACTAAACATAATAAAACCTCGGTATAACTCCTATTTGAGGTTCTTATTTAAATTACATACCTTTAGAAAAAAAATAAAATTTTAAATGAGAAAATCGGCTGCAATCATTTTTGCGTTTATCATTTCACAATTTCATGCTCAGCAAGGAGCTTATTATCAGCAGGCTGCAAAGTACAAGATGGATATTGATGTTAATGCTGAAAAATTTACTTATCAGGGAAAACAGACTTTAGAATACACCAACAATTCTCCGGACGAGTTGAATGTAGTTTATTTTCATCTCTACTGGAATGCTTTTAAGCCTAATTCCATGATGGATCAAAGAATAATTTCCCAGGGAAAAAATGGTGACTCAAGGTTGCAGAAAGATGGGATCTCAAGATTGGCATCTATTCCGAAAGATCAGGAGGGATCTCAAAATATCCACTGGATCAGACAGAATGGAAAGGATTTGAAATTTGAAATCCAGGAAACTATTATGAAAGTATACCTGGCAGAGCCTATCAAGCCTAATTCCTCTACAACTTTTACCATGGATTGGGATGCTGTGATTCCACAGCAGATCAGAAGAAGTGGAAGAAACAACAGAGAAGGTGTAGATATGACAATGACTCAATGGTATCCGAAAATTGCTGAGTATGATTATGATGGCTGGGCAACTTTTGATTATATGGGAAGAGAATTTCATGCACCGTTCTCAGATTTTGATGTTAGTATTAAAATCAACAAAGACTATGTAATAGGAGCAGGAGGGACTCTTGAAAACCCAACTGAGGTAAAAGGATATGATACCAACGCAAAAATTAAAGCGGAAAAAGATAAAAAAGTAACCTGGAAATGGACGGCTAAAAATATTCTTGACTTTGCATGGAGTGCAGACAGAGATTATGTAGTCAATGGTTTTGATGTTCCAAATGGTCCGAAAGTATATCTGGTTTACCAGAAAAATGAGAAAACAAAAGTTTGGGGAGAAGCACAATCTTATGTGATGAAGTATTTCGAGATTATGAATGCCCATTTCGGAAAATATGTATATCCTACTTATGCTTTTATCCAGGGTGGTGACGGTGGAATGGAATACGGAATGTGTACCATGATTCTTGGAGAAGCTAAAGACATTAAAGGGCTGATGGGATTAATGGCTCATGAAGGATCTCACTCATGGTATCAGCAAATGCTGGCCACCAATGAATCTGTACGTCCCTGGATGGATGAAGGTTTTACGAGCTATGCAGAAGGGTACACTATGCACCAGTTATTTCCGGAAGACCTTCCGAACCCTTTCGTAAAAACATTAGATGCTTACAGAAATTTTGTTAAAAAAGGTATTGAAGAACCGGCTGTATGGTTGGGAGATCACCATGATAACGGAACTTCCTATACCTATTCTTCCTATGTGAAGGGGGAATTGTATCTGGTACAATTGGGATACATTATGGGTGAGCAGAATCTTGCCGAAACACTAAGACAGTATTATGCCCAGTGGAGTATGAAACATCCTTCAGACAGGGATTTCCTTCATATTGCCCAAAAAGTTTCCGGAATGGACCTGAAGTGGTTTCACCATTACTGGATCAACACAACAAAAACTATTGATTATGGGATTAAGGATGTGAAATATGATGCAAAATCCACCACAATTACCCTGGTAAATAACGGACAGGTTCCTATGCCTGTTGATTTCAGCGTAATGACCATGGAGAAAAAAATTGTAACCTATCAGATTCCTTTAAACATGACTCATACATGGAAAGAAAATGATATCTATGGTAATTTCAAAACAATGCCTTACTGGCCTTGGACTCAGAAAGAATATACCTTTACCATTCCTTATCCGAAGTCTCAGCTATCAGTACTTGGTATCGACTTCAGCCAGAGAATTGCTGATGTTAATATGGCGGATAATTTTGTAGAAGTAAAATAAGAAAAGATAAACATATAGAATAATAAGGAGTATTTGAGAATACTCCTTTTATTTTTTTATAAATTTGGGAGCAGAATTTAAAATCTTAGCCTGTTAAAAAAAATCAATGAATTCAATTGTAATAAACGTAGGGAACAGCAATATCAGATTCGGCCTTTTTAATGGAGATAACTGTGATATTTCATGGGTCATCAATACTAAACCTTACAGAACCGCAGACGAGCTATATGTACAAATGCTGATGCTCTATCAGACCTATAAAATTGAACCAACAGAAATAAATAAGGTAATCATTGGATCTGTAGTTCCCCAGCTTACCAAAGTGATGAGCTCAGGAATAAAGAAAATCCATGGGATTACCCCTGTGATTGTGGACCGAAACACCCCATCAGCAGTTCAGGCCAAATCTAAGCAGATGGGAACGGATATTTATGCCAACCTGGTTGCTGCCCATAACCTGTATCCAAACAGGAAAAAAATTGTCATTGACTTTGGAACCGCACTTACTGCCAGCTGTGTTGCAGAAACAGGGGAAACTTTAGGCGTGATTATCGCTCCGGGAATTGTGACTTCTTTGAATTCGCTGATCAACCAGACGGCGCAGCTTCCTGATATTGAGCTGAAAAAGCCGAAGTCAGTGCTGGGGTTGGATACGGTAACCTGTATGCAGAGTGGAATGGTATATGGTTTTCTGGGAATGGTAGAAGGATTTGTGACCCGTATTAATGATGAGGTAAATGACGACTGTTTTGTAGTGGCAACGGGAGGTGTGTCTCATGTTTATAAGCCTCTGACAGATAAAATCCATGTAATGGACAGGCTTCATACTTTAAAAGGACTTTATTTTCTTGGCAAAGATTTATAAGCCTGAAGTTGAGTTGAATTGAATAATTTACCTCATCTTTACCCTAAATTCTTAATATAATGAACGAATTTCCAATAATAGAAACCGAAAGACTTATTCTCTCCCAATTGGAAGAGAAGGATATTCCTTTCATTACAGAGTATCTGCAGCATAGAATTTATTCAGATCTCACATCTAATATTCCTTATCCGTATACCGAAAATGATGCTCAACTTTGGCTTACCATGTCAAAAGAAGCCTTTGAGGATCATACAGGATATACTTTTGGAATTCGTAATAAAGAAGGGCATATTATCGGAGCTATAGGTCTTCATGACCGTGATGATGATAAGGCTGAATTAGGATATTGGATTGCAATGCCTTACTGGAACAAAGGCTATGTGACAGAGGCTGCCAAAGCTATTGTACATTTTGGTTTTAAAAAATTGAATTTCAATAAAATTTTTGCCACTCATCTTCTTCACAATCCTGCTTCCGGAAAAATTATGGAAAAGATTGGAATGGAAAAAGAGGCCGTTTTGAAACAGGAGACTAAGAAAGACGGAGCGTATTTTGACCTCGTGATGTACTCAATTTTTAATGATATAAAATAAGAGGCTAAAGGGTATAGTAATGTGCTGATTTTTAGCTTGCAAATATAAAGAAGGAACAATTACTCATTGTTCCTTTATCTTTTACTTTTAAAAAATTCTTTAACGATCATGGAACACTCATTTTCCATTATTCCTGTCACGATTTCCGTTTTTGGATGCAGGGAAAGATGCTTGTTGATAAAACCTCTCTGCTCGTCTCTTGCGCCTATCACTACTTTTGAAATCTGTGACCACGAAAGCGCTCCGGAACACATCACACAGGGTTCTAATGTGACATAAAGTGTACAGTTTTTAAGATATTTACCGCCAAGGAAATTAGCGGCAGAAGTTATGGCCTGCATTTCTGCATGAGCAGTAACATCGTTTAAGGTTTCGGTGAGATTGTGGGCTCTCGCAATAACACGGTTATTGGAAACAATCACACATCCGATAGGCACTTCATCCTTTTCAAGGGCAGCTTCTGCTTCCTGCAGAGCCATTTTCATATAATATTCGTCAGTAAACATTGATTATTCCATCGTTAATGTTAAAGGAAGTCTGAATTGGAACCTTGCAGGATCGCCTTTAGCGACAGCTGGGAGAAATCTTTCAGAAAGTGAGTATAAAGCAATTTCAGCCTGTCTGTTAAATGTGAAATTATCACCCTGAGCATGAACATTACTGATGCTTCCGTCATTTTCAACAATAAAAGTTACACTCGTTTTGACTATTTTTACTTCGGTATGCACACCATCTGTATAGATAAGACTGGCCACCTCCTTCCTTAATGTATTGAGTCCTCCGGGATAGTTGGGAGCTGTTTCCAAATCACGGAACCTGTCACTGATATTGATGGAAGTAGCTTTCGGTATTTTTATCGCTTCCAGGTCTTCCTGGTTTCTTACCCGTAATAAAGCTCCTACCAATGCTGTATTTTCAATACTGTCCATTTTTTTCATAAAAAAGAGAAAATCTCCTTTTATTGCAGCCTTTTTAAAGGTGTTGGATTCTGCATCAAATTTTTTCCTGAACTCTTTATTCAGCATGGTTCTATGCTGGTCGTAATAGTTTCTCACGGCCCTGAATTCTTCCTTCTGCTGGGAAAGAAAAAACGAAGAAATAAAGCAGCTGATGCCAATAAATAAAGCTCTCAATACAGGTATATTTATGTAAATATAATTAAAAAATATGAGATAAAACCATTCGCGGTTAGCTTTCCAGGTAACGGTTCAGAGACTCCTGAAGATGGTTGCGTATGTCGTCAACTAAACATTTAGGTTCTAAAACGGTTACCTCTTTTCCATACGATAAAATTTCCTGCATAAAGTCATACGTAGGATGAAGGAAAAACTCAAAATAGATCTCTTCGGGAGTTTCTTTGGTTTCTTTCTGTGACTGGTGAAGCGGAAAGCTTCTGATATATTCCCCTTGATGACGGCTGCATTTCAATACAATATTTTGTGGTTTTTGTTCTGCAAGATTCATCACTCCAAATGCATTTTTAAAGTGCTCTCTGAAATTATAATTATACTTCTCACGGAATTTATTTTTCCCCACATCCAGATAATTGATTCTGTCTAATCCGAATGATTTTAGGACCTTATCTTTTGTGTCTATAGCAATAAGGTACCATCTGTCTTTAGATTCCTTCAAAGCAAGTGGATGTACTTTTCGGGAGGTCATCAGTTTGTTTTTATAATTGTAATGTTCAAAACTAACCACCCTTTTATTACGGATTGCAAAGAACAGATCATAAAAATGCTCCACACCGGTTGGTTTTCTGCTTTCAAAAAAAATGAAATCTGAAAAATCAGGATGAAGATTCAGGGCATTGCTTACCTGAAAAGATTCCAGTAATTTTTGGTTGTACTCATCCACTTCCATGATAGGGCGGCTTTCAATATAGTACCGGTTGTCTCCCTTTTTCTTATTATGAATAGAAAGGTTGAAAAGATCTGAAATCTCACGGATATCTCTTTGCAGTGTTCGGATAGAATAGCTCTTGATTCCGGCATCCTGAAATTCAAAAGAGTTTAAAAGGTATTCTTCCAGCTGAGTATAGGTGGCCGGGGAGCTTTCTAATCTTTTAATGATTAAGGCATATCTCGTCAAATAAAAATCTTTCTTCATGGTAAAATTTTGTACCACAAATATATGGGCTTAATGCGACAAAACGTGTCGTGTTATATTTTTTTGTGAAATTTTTCAAAAGAAAAAGCGGCCTTAGGACGGTAAATATTCTGCTATAGAAGGTTAGCGTTTACTGAGCATCGCTATTATTTTTTAATAGCGTGAGGAAGGTTGATAATTTTTGTCTAGCGATCAGATAAAAGAGAAACCAGCTACTTCCTGTTAAGGATCAGGTAAGCTGCTGGTTTCATAAAATGTCAGGCTAATGATATGAAAAAATTGCTTTAGGTAAAGCTATTCTTTAAATGATTTGGTGTATTTATAACACGGTTCTGGCTGCCCACTCTTTTGTGATGGTGAATTCAAAGGTGTTTTGAAAATGGCGAGATTGCAATGGATGCATAAGTATGGTGGACAGCTTCAGAACGTATAGTTTATGGTATATTTATAGTGTATCTTCTTCAAGTACATCGTTTTCAAAATCTTGTCTGAAGAAGTTTTCAATGTCATTGAGATAGTTTTCATAATCCATCTCTGCATTTTCGATGTCACTCCATTCTATAGTATAGAGATCTTCATCGAAGATAATATCTGTGTGGTGATTGGGTGTCTCCATGTTTTGTGTTTTAAGGTGTTGGTTAATTTTTGAACATATTTCGGGCTGTTCAGCATAGATCAATGTTGAATTCAAAGGCTTTTTAAAGTTTTTTATTAATTGTTTTTGTGCTCTTGTTTATATTTCAAAAATAATCGAGGGAGGCGTCAAAACTTGACGTATAAAAAAAATAACTCAAAAAAATTTTGAGCTATTTTAGTTTTAAGAAAAATCTTTGATATCTATTTCATCAGCAATAAGCATAATAATGTCCATTTCAGAAAGCATAGACTTGAGCTTTACTCCACCTAATTTTAAATCATCATCCGAAATAATATGCCACCAGACTTTCTGAACGAAATCCTCAAATGCTATTTCTGATGTATAAAGGCGGGTTGTTTTTTGTGCTGCTAACGCTAATATTTGTTTGGTGATATCTCTGCACTCATTCATTTTGGTTTCATGAGGCAGTAATACATTCAGGACACAGCTTTGTGCATCGTGAAGAAGGTTTGCTGTAATTCTGAGCTGGTTTTTTTTAGCATTAAAACTTCTCTCATCGCTGATTTTACCTGCCAGAATCTTACTTCTGAATCCTGCTATTTCTGAAACTTCACTGATGCTGTTTGTAGAAAGAATATTTTCTACAGACTTCAGCCATGAAAGCATTCTCTCAACAAAAAAAGGATCTTTTTTCTCCAGAGAAGAAACAATGCCTGGAAACTCCAGCAGCTGATCCTTTAACTGGGAAACTAAAATAAACTGTGACTTTTTCATTCTATTATTCAGGGATAAGTGTTTCTATAATATTTCCATTGATATCCTCATATCTTGACCATTCCATACCTGCTTCACTCACACTCATTTTAGCAAAAATCAGACATTTGGCATCCAGCTGCATCAGCTTACTTGCCTCCACAATAATCTCACGGTCATCTGTTTTTTCAATAACTCTTCTGGCCTCCAAAACAATTCTGTCGAAAAGGCGGTCTGATAAAAACTGAGGATCTGTATTATTCCATGTAAAATTGGAAAGTGACCGGCAGTATTCCACGGTATATTTTGAAATAGGTTCAAAATACTGTATCTGAGTATCGGTGAGAGTAGGTTTGTTTTCGGCCTTGATTTTCTTTATATAATCATTATAACTAAGCTCCTGATTGGCTAAAAAATTCTTTAAATTCTGATCATTTTTTATATCAGAAGGATTATAATCCGCCTGGGCTACTTTGATAATTTCGTCATAAGAAAAGTCTCTGAAAAGCAGGATAGGAGAACTTCCGGCTGCAGCAAAAGGAATGGTAAGATCCACTGTTCCCACTTTCATTCTTGGAATGGAAAAATGTTTCAATAAATCATCTTTAGCATATTCTTTTGCTATTTGTACAGTCTGTAAATCGGTCATTTTTCTGGCTGCAGCAATCTCAGAGACAATACCTCCTAAATATTCATTCAATTTTGGCATGATAATTTTTTTTTAATTGATAAAGATTTTTTAAAAGGATGGCTGCCGGAACAGCCATCCTGAAAATTATTAAGAAGGATTAGTTACCGGTGTTGCGGAAGCAACAATAGCATCTTCTAACATATCCATAATTTTTGAAAGTCCTGCAGGTAATTCATCATTTACAGCTTTTACATGTACTCCCAACGTATATGTCTTTTCCGTGGTTGAAGTACTTGAGTTGGTTTTCTTATAAGAAGCTGAAGCGTTGAATTTAACTTTCCAGAATTTAGCGCTGATAGAAGCGCTTCCCTGGAATTCACTAGCAATACTCTGAGTTTCTACTGAATTAAGTTTTGCATTGAAATCAATAGTCATTTCATCAATTCTTAAAGCCGGAATTGTCAGCATAGAAAGCAATGGAACACTTAATTTTACTTCTGATTTTACTACGCTATCACTATTTTCAGTGGTGCTGGGAACTGATTTTGTATAGGTAAAATCTACATACTTAAGTTTTTTGGCTCCTCCTTCTGCAACACCCTCTTCAAAGCCAACCTCTTTAATAAAGTTGACCTGTGACATCGATGCATCATGCTGTGCTTTGATAGCCGCCTGCATAGGCCCTCCGATGTAAACGCTGAAATCTAAACTGTTTAATTCTTGTACTAAATTTGCCATAATTCTAAAATTGTTAAGGTTATTAATTGGTTAATAATATATAGTAGTGCTAGCAGACTAATATTCAATATTGGGCAATAATTATCCTGTTCAGTATTTGATCTACTGAAGATTATTATTAAAAATAATGGGGATATGTTAAGTTTGGAATAAGCTTATTTAGCTTTGGTTTCCTTGGTTATTTTGTTTATTCAAAGATAGTTGACTCATGCGTCAAAACTTGTCGTGTTATAATTTATTTTCACTTTTATTTTGTTTTTTGTGTATATTATAAACTGACCAGGTCAACTGTTTCATTCGATGAGAATTTATAATATAAGCTTTTAAGCTTATTTGGGTTCATTATAAGCTTAAAAGCTTATATTTTGTTTCTGATGAGTTTTTGTACAATCTGATTTAAAACTTCCCGGTTGTCATCAATATAACTCAGACCGGCCTGAATCAGGTTTTCAATATTGGAGCGCCTTACATTATCCATAGCCGGTGAAGCGTTTTTCAGAGATGGGTTCAGACGGTAATAATTTTTCTGATTTCTTAAACCTAATGTCTGAAACATTTGAGAAAGCTGATAATCTACCGTTTCTGCATTGGCAGACATCAGAATATCAATGATTGGATTTACCCATCCTATTTTTCCTGCTTTTTCTAATCTTTTAAACGGATAAGGACGGGATTCCACTCCGGTGCCTATAGAAATGATGATCATATCATTAACACCGGGATGATTGGCTTTCTGATGGTTTTTTAAAACTTCGGCAAAAGGAATTTTCCTGGCTTCTGCATAAGCACAAAGAGCAGGGTTATTCGCAAACATTCCCCCATCAATCAGGCTGAAGATCTGTCCGTACATAGATTTGATCTGTACAGGACTGAAATAAGTAGGGGCTGCTGCAGTAGCTCTGCAAATATCTTTTACATAAAAATTATCAGTACTGAGATTGGCTTCCCAGGAATTGAAAAGCTTGGCTCTTCTGTTTTCTATATCATAACTTGTAATTAAACACGGTTTTATTAATTCTTTTAATTCTAAATTTCCAAAAAAGTCATTCAGATTTTTTTCAAGTGCTTCCTGGGAAATTCTTTCATTCAGTAATCCAAATGGATTAACCAGTTTTTCCCAAAAAGATACCTGAAAGATGTCTCCACCCTTTTCAGCATATAATTCTAACCCTTTCTGGATAGAATATTTTGCCTTTCGGGTTTCGTCGGGGCATAAGATAATAGAAGCAATCAGACCTCCTGTACTGCTGCCTGCTACCAGATCAAAATAATCTCCGAGCCTTGCTGTAGGCTTATCATAGTACTGGAGCTGTTCTTCTATGTAACGTAGAATAATACAGGTAATAATTCCCCTTATTCCACCCCCGTCCAAAGAAAGAATGGTTGTCTTTTTCATGTGATGTTTTAATTGTTTGTTAAAGGGACACATGCAATCTTAAATCTCTAGAACCTTTTATTTTACTGGGAAAAATTAGGATTCTATATCGAGATTTCATTGCTTTTTTAGTGGTTTTCTTGTCAGGTAAAGGTAGGCGGGGAAAGCGACAAAACGTGTCGTATTATAATTAATTTCAGGTAAAAAAGAATTAAAATAGGATATAATTCTGTTGATCTCTGGGCATTTTTAAAAGGGTTCTCCAATTGACTTTAATAAGATCTTCTCCCTGGGAGATATTCTTTTTTTCAAAGTGGGGAAGGTCTTTGAATGTTTTCCAGTTTCCCCCCCAATCCCAGCCATGTCTGGCAAAGATTTTTACACATTCATACCAATCGGCAACCCGGTCATTATCCCAGTCTTTTGCGGTATCCCAGCTCACCATTTTTCCGTCAATAATCAGACAGATATCTACAGCAAAACCATAATTATGAATGCTTTGTCCGGCTTTGGCATTGGTTACTTTTTTTCCTGAAGTAAGTCTTCCAATGGCATAAAGTCTTTCCTGTTCTTCAAAAGATCTCAGACCCTGGGTGATCCTTATTTTTGCTCTTCCGGTAAGTGCTTTGTCACATTCTTTTATGATCTGCTTTACTTCATCCCTGACCAGTGGGTGAAGTAACTGGATTCTTTCTGATGTTACTTTGTCCATATTTTTTTACTATTATAGAGCAAAGGTATAGGGCGGTAGCGACGAAACTTGACGTGTTTTAATTGATTTTTTACTATTTTAAATTTTCTTCTGATGAGCAGGGATCATGTTGGGTATTATTATACAGTTTCTATTTAAGTTTTGATAAGATTGAAAAAATGGTTACGAAAATACAGATTGATTGTATATTTGTAATAGATGTCGTCTTCAGACAGGTCATGAGGATAACGGATAAAAAATTAAAAAACACAATATCAATGCACACCATATTACCTTTTTTTTTGGCAATGATAGCCGCTATTGTATTATTAAATATGTGGGCTGTTAAATTAAAAATCGCTTATCCGATTTTGCTGGTTGTATTTGGCCTTCTTGTCAGTTTTATACCCGGTTTGCCTGTGGTAAAGATCAATCCCGATCTTATCTTTTTCATATTCTTACCGCCGCTTTTATTTGAAGCTGCCTGGTCCATTTCCTTTAAAGAAATGAAGAGATGGTGGCGTATCATTGGAAGCTTTGCTTTCCTTGTGGTGTTTTTTACGGCATTTTCAGTGGCCATTGCTGCCAATTATTTTATTCCGGGATTTACCATTGCCCTGGGATTTTTATTGGGTGGCATAGTGTCTCCGCCAGATGCTGTAAGTACGGGTGCCATTATGAAATTTGTGAAAATTCCCAATACGACTGCAGCTGTTTTGGAAGGAGAAAGTTTACTCAATGATGCTTCTTCGCTTATTATTTTTCGTTTTGCCTTAATCGCTGTAGGAACCGGACAGTTTGTATGGCAGGACGCTTCTTTGGATTTCTTATGGATGATGATCGGAGGATCAGGAATTGGATTATTATTGGCCTGGATTTTTGTACAAGCGCATAAACACCTCCCTACAGAGGCTTCTTCAGATATTGCACTGACTTTAATTGAACCTTACTTAATGTATTGGGTGGCAGAACAGTTTCACAGCTCCGGAGTATTGGCTGTGGTATGTGGTGGATTATATATGTCGGGAAAACGATTGATATTTTTAAACAGCACCAGCCGTATTAGAGGATATAGTGTCTGGGAAAGTTTTGTATTTATTCTGAATGGGATTGTATTTCTAATTATTGGATTGGAGCTTCCTGAAATCGTAGGAGGGCTGCGCTCTGAAGGAATAGCTTTAAAAACAGCAATTAATTATGGAATATTAGTGACCGTTATTCTTATTGTAGCCAGAATAATAAGCTCCTATGCTGCAATGATTGCCACCATTATTTTTCGTCCTTCTGTAGCTCCCAGGGCATCTTCCATGGGACGCCGCCTGATGATGCCTATTTTACTTGGATGGACGGGAATGAGGGGAGTGGTATCTCTGGCAGCTGCACTGGCTATTCCTATAACTCTTGAAAATGGGACTCCTTTTCCAAACAGGAACCTTATATTATTCATCACCTTTGTCGTAATACTGCTTACCCTTTTGGTACAAGGGCTTACATTGCCTTATTTTATAAAATATGGAAAAGTATTTGATGACTTTATAGATGAAGAAAAAGAAGAACTGGCCCGGAAGGAAATCAAACAAAAATTAAGAGAACACGTTTATCATTTTCTTAAAAATAAACATGAAAGTGAACTTAACAGCCATGCAGGAATAGAACGGTTGTTAAGACATTGGGAAGAAAAGAATAAAGCTAATGATGCCGACTGGATGAACGAAAATATCAAAGCTGTTTTTATCGAAATGCTTGAAAGCCAGAGGCAGTTTCTCACGGAACTTAATAAGGATATTTCGATTGATGAAGAGATCATTCGGCATCAGCTTTTCCAGCTTGATTTGGAAGAAGAACGCCTGAAAATGATTTAAGGCATATTGATCAACAGATACCGGTTTTTGAAGACAAAGTTAAAGCGCTGATGCGACAGAACATGTCGTATTATAAAAATTTAATGATGTATAATACAGTGTGTTAAAAGTGGTGTTAATTTTTAACTGAAACTGATTTTATACTTTAAAAGTTCTAATTTTGTGTACATATTCATCCTTCATTATGTATGCTCTGGTAGATTGCAATAACTTTTTTGTTTCCTGTGAACGGACTTTAGATCCTTCTCTTGAAAACAAACCCGTTGTGGTACTTTCCAACAACGATGGATGTGTGGTGTCCCGAAGTAAGGAGGCAAAAGATTTGGGAATTCCTATGGCAGCCCCCGCTTTTAAATATAAAGAGCTCTTCCAGAAGCATGATGTAAAAAGTTTTTCTGCCAAATTTGAACTGTACAATTACAAAAGCCAGCAGGTGATCAATATTGCTAAATCGTATGTTATTGAGTATGAAGTATACAGTATTGATGAGCTTTTCCTAGATCTTACAGGCTTTAAGTATATTGACATCCACGGATACTGTGATAAAATCAGGAAGGAAATTGAAGAAAAGGAAAACATTCCTGTAAGTATAGGAATTGCCCCTACCAAAACGTTGTGTAAAGTGGCCAATAGAATTGTGAAAGACTTTCCTGATCAGTTCGATGGGGTATATATCCTGGATACCCCCGAAAAAATTGAGAAAGCTTTGAAATGGCTCAATATAGGAGATGTATGGGGAATAGGAAGAAAACTGGCTGTAAAAATGAACGACAGTGGAGTTTATAAAGCCTGGGATCTTCTTCAGAAGCCTGAAATGTGGATCCGAAAGATCATGGGAATTCATGGGATAAGAATGCTTAATGAGCTGAAAGGAATCCGCCAGCTGGAACTGGATTCACCATCCCCTAAAAAATCTATAGCCGTAACCCGAAGCTTTATGGAGATGCTGACTCAGAAAGAGGAGGTACGGGAAAGGGTAGAGACTTTTGGGATGTACTGCTCTGAAAGACTGCGAAAACAGAGTACATGCTGTACAATGATCACGGTTTTTGTGCAGACCAACCGCTTTCGAAAAGATCTTCCCGAATATAAAAATGCCGTCACCAGAATCCTTTCCAATCCTACCAATTCCTCTATAATTATTGGAAGAGTGGTGAATGAACTTTTTGAATCGATTTATAAAGATGGTTTCCATTATAAAAGAGCCGGCGTTATAGTCAATGATTTTGTTCCCGAAGATCAAAGGCAGATCGGTCTTTTTGAAGAGGACACCCAAAACCAGCACCTTCCGGTAATGAAGGCCATGGATGCTATGAACCGCAAGTTCGGGAAAGATAAAGTCCGCCTTGGAAGTATGAGCGGTGAAAATACCTTTGGCCGGGCACAGCTGTCTCCTGAATATGAAGCTTTCTTAAAGAATAATACACTGCCTGAAGCTAATTTTAGGTTTCATTAGTGTTTCTTCTTGCCTGATAGTTTTAAGTCGGGGAAAACTTTCTGCTTTTTTCTTGCCAGATATCTCTACTTCCTCTCATACTTCCAATTCCTCCCTTTGCCCTCTGCAATCCATTCCAAAGCCTGTTCCATCCTTTTATTCCGGGTAGCTTCAGTTTTAGCTTCAGTGATCCAGGTGATATATTCTTTTCTGAACGAGGGTGAAGCTTTCTCAAAGACGTCCCATGCTTTTCCATTAGCAAGCAAAGCATCCTGAAAATATTCCGGAACTTCCATTTCTGTTTTGGAAGGAGCTGCTTTTTTCATGGTAACTCCCATATCCGTAAGTTCCATAGCTTCTTGAATGGCCTTCTTAAGTTGAGGTTTTGATGGAAGATCTTCTACCTTAGTGATTTTTCCCAGACTGAACATAGAATTCTTTTCTATATCCTGCGTCATTTCCTGCATGGTTTTCATCTCTTTTTCCAACCAGAATCCAAAGGTGCAGTGTTGCTTGAATGAAGCCATCGCACAAAGATTTTTTCCTTTGTACAAAAAATGGGGAAAACCCCACTTTATGGCTTCTTCCGCATCCGGACAGCATTCATGAACAGTCTCACGGATATAATGTAAAATAGGTTTGGCAAAATCCTGGGATTTTTCGATATAAGCATCTATTTTAGGGCTGTATTTCTCCATTGTTTTTTATTGAAATAATTGAACGGTTTCATTCACCAGGAACTTTACCTGATCCGGCCTTCCTCTGTCATTTTTAGGACTGTTGGAGTAGCTTCCCGTCCGTACAATGACTATATTATGCTCGGGGACCATAATAATATACTGACCCTGTAGCCCAAGGAAATAATAATGTTTAATCGGATTATCATGATTGATCCAAAGTCCCTGACCATAGATTCCTGCAGATTTCTCTGTTGGGGTTCTCATGTCTTCAATAAAGCCGGAATTAAGAACCTGCTGATCTCCAACTTTGCCGTCATTCAGAAACAGCTGTCCCAGTTTTGCGAAGTCCCTCGCATTGGAATGAATACAGCAATATGTTTTCTCCATTCCGTAGTTGTCTGTGCTCCATTTGGCATTTTGTTCCATGCCCAGCGGAATCCAGAACTTCTCAGAAAGATAACTTGCCAGCGGTTTTCCTAGCGCTTTTCTTATTGCGAAACCCAGGAGCTGTGTAGATCCACTTTGGTATTCAAATCTTGTTCCCGGTTCTTCTTTAAAATTTCTTGTAAATACGGCTTTTACAAGATTTTTCCCGTAATAGGCTTTGGCGTTGGGGAGGAAGGGATTATTATAATTCTCATCCCAGTCAAGTCCGGCTTCCATCTGAGCCAGATTTTTAAGTGTGACTGTATTTCCGAATACCTTTTCTTTGAGTTCAGGATAAAATTCTGAAATTTTTTCATCAATACTTCCTATAATTCCTTCCTCCAGTGCTTTACCCAAAAGCATTACCGTAACGGCTTTTGCCATAGAGAAAGAATTGGTCTGTGAAAGCTGATTATAACCGGCCCAATACTGTTCGTGAAGAATTTTACCATTTCGGATCACTACAAAAGCAGCTGTTTTAGACTCTTTTAGGTTATCAACTAAATGTTTAGGTAATTCTTTTTTGTTGTAGTCAAAATCTTCTTCCCAGAGCTCGGGTGCTTCAGTAGCAATAGGATTGCTGGGGAAAAGATTTCCGTCATCAATATAGGCGCTTGATTTTCCTTTAAAATAGGTTTTGGAAATACCACTAAACAAATAATCATATCCCAGAAAATAAGCTGCTACAGCACCCGCTGCAGCTCCACCTATCATATACTTTAATATTCTCATATTCACGTGAATCGGTCTCTACCAAATTTAGAATAATTTAGGTAAAAAAATGGAAATGAATTGCCAAATAAGCTATTTTTGTTTTATTGATGAAAAAATATGATCAGAAAACTTATTGTATCGCTGTGTTTCCTATTTTCGACAATGGGGATAGCACAGGCTTATAAAGCGATAGACACTGCAGATTATTTTCAGAGAAAAGAATTTTTGAAAAGTTTTGCCGGGAACAATGAATCTACCATTAAAAGATTAAAATCACAGTATTCTGGGAAGACAGGTTCAGCGTTATCAAAGATTTATAATGAATTCGGAACAGACTTTGAAAAGCAGGTGAAGAATAAAGATTTTATCTTTAAATCTGAATTTGAAACCAGTATACAGTCCTTGATTCAGCGTCTTAAAAAAAATAATCCCCAGATTCCCCAGGATCTGAAAATTCTAATAGCAAGAGATAATACTCCTAATGCTTACTGTCTTGCAGATGGAACTTTTGTTATCAACATGGGGCTTTACGGTTGGTTTAACAATGAAGAACAGATTGCAGCAGTAATCTCACATGAATTAGGACACAAAATTCAAGAGCATTCCTTGAAATCTTTTTTAAAGATTATTGAGCAGGATAAACTTGATAAAATTAGAGTTCAAGATATTAAAGCAACCACTCCCAACCGTAGCCAGAGTCAGAACCAGAAGGCTTTTGATATTTTGAAAAACAAAGTCTACAAAAGAGGAGTAGAAAGAAGACAGCAGGAAATACAGGCAGATTCTTTGGGATATATAATTTTTAAAAACAGTAATTTTAAGAAGTCCGAATTTGTGAATGCACTTCAGAGATTGCAAGACTTTGATACCATTTCACCACGGGAGCTCAAAATGGAAACATATAAAAAACTTTTTAATCTTCCAAAGCAAGCTTTCAATGATAAATGGATGAAAAAAGAAGACTTTTCGCTATACAATTATAATTTTTATAAAGAAAAACTGGATAAAGATTCTCTGGCATCCCATCCTGAAATGTCGAGAAGAATAGCTATGTTGAAAAAAACATTTACAGAGCTTACAACTTTAAATCCATCGGGAGACCCTACCGATTCTTTTATTGCGTTAAAGAAAACAGCGAAAATGGAAGCCATTCCCAATTATTTTCATGCTGAAGACTATGGGTTAGGGATTTATATAACCATGCAGTTTCTACAGGATGATGAAGAAGAAAAATATTATAAAAGATGGTTGGGGAAATGTTTTTCTAAAATATATGAAGCCAGAAAAAATTATAATCTCAACAGATACTTAGACAGGGTAGAACCCAAGAATCAAAGCGAAAGCTATCAGCAGTTTTTGACTTTTATGTGGAATCTGAGTCTGGATGAAATAAAAAATATTACAGATTATTATCAAATTAAAGAATCCTGATATCATCAGGATTCTTTTTTATCTAGTAGTTCAGTTTTTCCAAACGGATTTTATTGAATTTCTCTTTTTCATTAAACTCACGAAGTAAAATATAACCCTCTTTTCCTACGTATGGGATTACCGTGTAATTATCTTTTTCTGAAATAGGAATGGTCTCCTGTTTAAACTTTCCGTCGATAATGGTGTTGATGAAAAGGTTCCATCTTTTCTGTCTGGTAACTTCGTCTTTTTGATAATCGCGATAAAAAAAGACCACATCCTTACCTCCGTTGAGATATTGTGAAAACAGGTAATCATTGTTGCTCCATTTTGTTTTTTCCTTTTTAAAAACCTGAACATTTTTTACTTTGAAATCTTTATCTGTGTAGATATAAACAAGGTCTGTAGTTTTTGGAGTGGTGTATACCCCGTCCCCTTTGAATTTTTCCGTAAGGATTCCTACACTTCCATCACTCATAAAGTACATATCCTTGGTTTGAAGCAAATAATCGTTTTCTACATAGCCGTTTCTATTGATTGCGGGAACAAAAGTTTCAAGATCCGGGGTGAAATTGATCCATCGGCTATCTACAGTAAAGTCAGTTTTATTGACCATCATTCTTGCATATCCCACAGTTTCAGACTGGTCATAATTTCTGCCTAACAAAACAAATTTATCATCAAAAGTCTTTTCATTAGTAAGTTTCCTGTATCCTGATCGGTAAGACTCGATATTATCAAGGGTATTATCCGTTAAGATGCCTTCAATAGGTTTGTTTGATGATTCTTTTCCGGTTTTCATATCAATAACTAGAAGGCTGAATACATTTTGCCCATTATCCACTTTTTTCATGATAGAATATATATAGTTTTCATCACTTTCCAGTATAGCTAGAGTTGTATACACTTTTTTATTCCCATCACTATTGTATTTGTATCTCCATATTTCCTTTTTATTCTCATCAAACCTGATAAGACTGTTACCGTTTACATATTTATTATAGAGCTTGTATTCGTGGGCAAAGTATCCTCCTTCTTTCAATTCGCCTACTGCGGAAATATAATTGTATCCCTTCTCTTTTTTCTCATCACGAGTTTCTTTACGTTGAGTTTCCCAGCTTTGAGGTTCATTGATTTCTTTGAAAGTCCCATCTTCTTGGTAGTCATAATATATCTTTCTTTTAATCGTATTGGTTTTTGGATCGATAATCATAGAAATGGGAGTGAATAGTTCTTTACTTTTTATCAAAGAATAATCAATCATAGAAGGTTTTAGAATGATTTGTCCTTTGAAGTCCACATACCCTTTGTAGGAAGCCGCTGTAATATCTCCTTCGAATTCCTTATTGGCAACGGGGTTGAGGTTTTTGTCTAGGATAACATATTCAAACTTTTTAGTCTTTTCTCCGGATTTTCCGTAAGAATATAAAGAAATGTAACCATAAAGATTGTCTTTATTATCGAATAAGGCGTTCATCCCTACATGGTCTCCTGTGGCTAATGCCGTCAAATCCTGAGTTTGGGAAAATACTAATGTTTGGATCAGCCCAAACATTAAGAACGTTATTTTTTTCATATTTGAATTTTTTGAAATCTAAAATAATAAATTAAGAGATAAGGTTGAAAATAAAAAAGCCTTGAAGTTATTCAAGGCTATGTATGTTAATAAAGTAAATAATTACTTGTTATACTCATAAAGGTAAGTATGCTTATTGGTTCCCAAAACAGAGCTGTTATAGGTCATGACCGATTTAGTAGGATAATCGGAACTATTAAGAGTATGAACCCCGCTGGAGCTGCGTGTTCCGCTCACGGTCCCGGAATAACTTCCGTTCGAGTTTAACAGGTTATTGTAAGCCATTTCACCATCATCAAGCGAAAACATCTCCATTTTTACAAAACCTTTTACATTTTTCATAGGATGATTATTGGAGTCATAAAGGAAGGTAGTATTATATGTCGTTCCATTGTTCGTATAGCTGGAAGAAGCTATATTCCCGTTAGAATTAAGATAAACATCTTTTTGAACGTATTGTATATTGGAATAAGTTCCTGTTGATGGGTTATATGTAGCAGAGCTATAATCATTATACCTCACATGGTTATCACTCAGGTACTGGTAGTTTTCGGTGTATACCAAAGTTCCGGCCTGTTCTTTATTAGTCACTTTTTCAGAAGCGAGTCTTCCGTTAGAATAGGTGAATTCTCTCATGATTTTCATAACTCCATTCCTGAATAGCTCAGTCTTTACAATATTGTCCCCGTCATATGTGTATAATGTCTTTTCGTTATCTGTAACGTCAAGGGCCTCAGTTATTTTGGTTCCGTCGTACTTATATTCTACAACATAAGACTGTCCGTCTGGAGCAACCTCTGTTAATTTTTTTACAAGATAAGGGGTGTTATTATTGCTGCCATTATTATTGTCTTCCGGATTATCGTTGGATGAGCTACAGCTTACGATCACTGCCATAGCCAGTGATGAAATAATTAATTTCTTCATAGTTATTATTTTTTTAGTTTTTAAAGTCCGTCAAAAATAATAATATTCCGTAATATATTCATCTATTGTCTACAAAAATAAAAAGCCCTGAAAAATCAGGGCTCTTAAATTATATTTTAGAAAGTAAATTTCTGAAGTTGGTCTTTTCATCAATGATCCTTCTCAGTTCAGAAACAGGAACTCTTTCCTGCTTCATCGTGTCTCTGTCTCTTATTGTTACGGTGTGATCCGTTAGAGAGTCATGATCAATGGTGATACAGTAAGGCGTACCAATGGCATCCTGTCTTCTGTATCGTTTTCCGATTGCATCTTTCTCTTCGTAGAATAAGTTGAAATCATATTTCAGGTCGTTGAAGATATTTTCTGCATACTCTGCTAAACCATCTTTCTTCATCAATGGAAGAATAGCTGCTTTTACAGGAGCTAAAGCGGGTGGAAGAGATAAAACCGTTCTTTCAGAGCCATCTTCCAATACTTCATCCTTAAGGCAATGTGAGAAAATAGAAAGGAATAATCTGTCTAAACCTACCGAAGTTTCTACTACATAAGGAACATAGTTTTCATTTCTTTCAGGATCGAAGAACTGAAGCTTTCTACCTGAATGTTTCTCATGAGCTTTTAAATCGAAATCGGTTCTTGAGTGAATACCCTCTAATTCTTTAAATCCAAATGGGAAGTTGAACTCAATGTCAGCGGCAGCATTGGCATAGTGAGCCAGTTTTTCATGGTCATGGAATCTGTAATTGTCATTCCCTAGTCCTAATGCTAAGTGCCAGTTCAGACGTTTTTGTTTCCATTGTTCGTAGAAATCTAATTCAGTTCCGGGAGCAACGAAGAACTGCATCTCCATCTGTTCAAACTCACGCATTCTGAAGATAAACTGTCTTGCAACAATCTCATTTCTGAAAGCTTTACCAATCTGTGCAATACCGAAAGGAAGTTTATGACGTGAAGTTTTCTGAACATTCAGGAAGTTCACAAAAATACCCTGAGCCGTTTCCGGTCTCAGATAAAGATCCATAGCGCTGTCTGCGGAAGCACCTAGCTTAGTTCCAAACATTAAGTTGAACTGTCTTACTTCCGTCCAGTTTTTAGAACCCGTATCCGGATCAGCAATTTCAAGCTCTTCAATCAAAGATTTTACATCAGCAAGGTCTTCGTTTTCCAAAGATTTTGCCAGCCTTGAAAGAATAGCCTCTCTTTTTGCTCTGTATTCCAGGATTTTTGGATTGGTCGCTTCAAACTGAGCCTTATCGAAAGAATCACCGAATCTTTTCGCTGCCTTTTCGATCTCTTTATTTTCTTTATCTTCAATTTTAGCGCAGTAATCTTCTACCAAAACATCTGCTCTGAAACGCTTCTTAGAATCTTTATTATCAATCAATGGATCATTGAAAGCGTCTACGTGGCCCGATGCCTTCCATGTAGTAGGGTGCATAAGGATAGCCGAATCAATACCCACAATATTTTCGTTAAGCTGTACCATAGCTTTCCACCAATACTGTTTGATATTATTTTTAAGTTCAGCCCCGTTCTGTCCATAATCATAAACAGCGGATAAACCATCATAGATCTCACTCGATGGGAAAATAAAACCATATTCTTTAGCGTGAGAAATCACTTTCTTGAAAACATCTTCTTGCTTTGCCATAATTTTTTTAACGTCTGATGTGCAAAAATATGAATTTGAATTCCAATTCCATGAAATTCAACAAAAAAAGCGGTAAATAAAAGTTCAAAAATTTACATTTTAATTTCCAGGAGCCGGGAACCTGCTTTCCACTATATCTTTTGCTTTGCAAAAGGATGCCGCTTCAATCAGGGCTAGATCGGTTGAAAATTTCTATTTTTGCCCCATGTTAGAAATTCTTTATCGCGACGAACATATTATTGCCATCAACAAACCCAGCGGATTACTGGTTCATAAATCCTTCTATGCGGGAGAAGCTGATACTTACGCTATTCAGGAGTTGAAAAAACAGATTGGACAAAAAGTGTTTCCTGTACATCGGTTAGACCGAAAAACTTCGGGTGTTCTGCTGTTTACTTTAGATAAAGATACCCTTAGAATCATGAGCGAGCAGTTTGCCTCACGCGAAGTGGAGAAGAAATACCTGGCAATTCTTCGTGGCTGGACAAAAGAAGAAGAAACCATTGATTATGATTTAATTAATGAAAATGAAGTCAAGCAAAATGCAGTGACCTACTACCGTCGTTTGCAGACTTCAGAAATAGATTTACCCTTTTTAAAACATCAGACTTCGAGATATTCTTTGGTAGAAGCCATTCCTGAAACGGGAAGATTTCACCAGTTAAGAAAACATTTTAAGCATATTCTGCATCCTATTTTAGGCTGCCGTAAACATGGCTGCAATAAACAAAATAAGTTGTGGCTTCAAACATTTGAGATCAGCAAAATGACGCTTCATGCCCATCAATTGATTTTTAATCATCCTACTTCTAATGAAAGGATTACAGTAAATGCTACTATAGATGATGAGTTTGGAAGAGTAGGGAAGATTCTGAACTTTGATTTGAGTGCATATTCTTAATGTAAACCAAATGTTTTAAACATTTTATAAATAAATCTCCAAAATAGAGCCTTGCCAAGGTTTTAAACCTTGGCAAGGTTCCGTTACGACATCACCACAAAGTTTAATCTATTGAATAAAAGACTGCAATCTTAGCCCCGATTGTAATGAAAATCCTTTTTTGCAAAAAAAGATTGTAATGAAAAGCGGGAAATAGCTTCCACTAAAAAATTTTTATACCATTATATCTTGCAGATGTTCCTGCTTTATAGATACTGTTTATCAGACATTTTGATAAAAGGTCATAGGTTAATCCACGATTAATTTTAAAATGAGTAATTTTGTAAAACTTTTTTTCAATGTACAAATCGCTCATTCGTCCGATTCTTTTCAAATTTGATCCTGAAGAAGTACATCACTTTACTTTTTCAATGCTCAAGAATTTTGGATTTCTCACCAAATTATTTCTCCCAAAACCTATCGAAGACAAACGTCTGGAAAGAGAAGTTTTCGGATTAAAATTTAAAAATCCTGTAGGACTGGCTGCCGGTTTTGATAAAAATGCTGTTTTATTCAATGAATTGGGAGACTTAGGTTTCGGGTTTGTAGAAATAGGAACCGTGACACCAAGAGCTCAGGCAGGAAATCCTAAGAAAAGATTATTCCGTCTTATTGAAGATGGCGGAATCATCAACAGAATGGGCTTCAACAATGATGGGCTTGAGGCAGCAATCGAAAAATTAAAATCCAACAAAGGAAAAATAATCATCGGTGGAAACATCGGAAAAAATACCGATACAAAAGCTGAGAACTATACACAGGATTATCTGGATTGTTTTGAAGGTCTTCATCCTCATGTGGATTATTTTGTACTGAATGTAAGCTGCCCGAATGTGGGAAGTCATGCTAAACTTGAAGATGTAGAATACCTTCGTGAGCTGATTACAGAAGTAAAGAAAATCAATCAGTCAAAATCTGTACAAAAACCTATATTACTGAAAATTGCTCCGGATCTCAATAATACTCAGCTGGATGAAATTGTTGAGCTGATTGCAGAAACAAAAATAGATGGAGTAATCGTTTCCAATACCTCTGTCAACAGAGAAGGTCTTAAAACCTCTCCTGAAGTTTTGGAACAAATAGGAAATGGTGGTTTAAGCGGAAAACCAATTCGTGAGAGAAGTACAAAAATGATCAGATACCTCTCAGAAAAAAGCAACAGGTCTTTCCCGATCATTGGAGTAGGAGGTATACATTCTGCAAAAGATGCCATCGAAAAGCTGGATGCCGGGGCGAGCTTGATACAGCTATATACCGGATTTATCTATGAAGGTCCACAACTGATCAATGATATCAATCAGGAACTGCTGAAAAGAGCAAGCCGATTGCCAAGGTAAATACAAAAGAGAGCTTTCAAGCTCTCTTTTTTTGTTTTATATTTCCATTACTTTGATTTGGAAACCGAAGCATTTTTTACATCCACGGTCAGAATATAAGGAGCAGAAGCATATGATTTTTTCACATTATACTGGAGTATATTGGGATCTTTGGTCTTTATCTTTTGGGTTTCAGATATTCCTTCCAGGCAACTTTCAGTAAGGAATTCTTCATAGTTTTTATAATTCCAGTTCTTGGTAAAATACAAAACCCGGTATCCTTTTTCGCCATCACTGGCTCCGCACATTCCGCAAAAATTAAAATTGGACAGATTTTCAAAATAAAGCAGTACCCTGTTTCCCGTACTGTAAGCGGATGTTGATACCAGTGTATTTCCCCCCAGCCGGTTCATAAAATCAAAAGTATTGAGTTTCTTATTATCCGGAAGAAGCAAATAATTATTATACCGGTAGATCGTTGGATTGCTGGTGTATAATATAGCGGGTTGGGATTGCTTTCCCATATAGAACGTTCCGGATACCTCCTGTTTCGTATTGTTTCTTTCAAAGACTAATGCTTCTTTGGGTTTTAAAGTACGGGCAATGCTGTCTGTTTTTTCTACTTTACGTGGAGAAGTGATCACTTTCCTTAATTCCTTCGCATACAGTGTATGTTTATTTCCAAAATTATAGAGATAAAGAACTCCCAGATCATAAATTCCTGTGAGTGGAATTTTCTTTTGATATTTATCGTAATAGTACCATCCTTCTACAAAATGCTGATACTGATGACAGTCCACAACCCCGGTATAATTAAGCTGCATCGTAACAGGAACTCCCGAAATTGCTCCTTTAAAAACCTGGGAAGAGTCTGTTACAGTTTTTAATTCTACTTTTTGACTCATACAAAAGATAAAAAGGGGTAGGAGTAGTGCTAGGCCTATTTTTTTCATGGCTGGAAGATGGTGGTTTTAGTTTTTTTTAAATGAAAAAGTTGGCTACGGTATAGATAATCAGCCCTACCAGGCCGCCCACTAAAGTTCCGTTTACCCTGATAAACTGCAGATCTTTTCCTACTTCAAGTTCCATTTTTTCACTCAGCTCTTTTCCCTGCCAGTTTCCTACGGTTGTACTGATGAGGTTTCCGAACTGGTGTGTGTTTTTAAGAATATATTTATAGGCGGTTACACGGACCCAATGATCGATTTTATTCTGAAGGTTTTCATCAGTCTTTAGATTTTGTGAAAATTCATTCAGGTTTTTATAGAGATAATTTTTCAGTGCAGACTGCTCTTCCTGAAGCTCTTTCATGAGTGTTTTCTTGATAGAAACCCAGATGTCATTAGAATACTCATCCAGTTTATCATTTTTCAGAAGTCCGTTTTTGATCGTTTTAAACTCATCTTCCCATTTCGGGTCTTCTTTAAGATCAACGGAAAATTCATAGATTTTTTGTGTGATTAATGCCCTGACTTCATGTTGGGGGGTTTCTTCAATTTCTCTGAAAAAATCGGAAAGCCCGTCTGCAATCTTGTCTGCAATCTTATTATCCACAAAAGAAGGAACAAACGAATAGCTTCCCTGCTTTACCCGCTCTTTGATCATTTCATCATTTTCAATAATGTAGTCTTTGATCTGTTTAGAAAGATTGGTAATGATTCTCTGATGGTCATTCTTTTCCAGAATATAATGAATTCCGTTTCCTACGACTTTATTCAGCTTGATATCATCAGTCATGTCGGATACCTTCTTGCTGATGAATTGACTTACCGTAGAATCATCAAGCTTATTAAGAATATCCAGTACAATATCTGAAATATTTCTGATCAGGATATTCTGGTTTTTTTCTTTACCCAGCCATTCACCCACAAAGTTTGAAACCTTAATTTTTTGAATATAAGGACGTATATTCTGAGGTGAAAGAAAATTACTGACCACAAAACTTCCCAGATTATCACCGAGCCTCTGTTTACTGTTTTCGATCAGATTGGTATGGGGAATTGGTAACCCGAGTGGATGGCGAAATAAAGCGGTTACAGCAAACCAATCTGCCAATGCTCCCACCATTGCCGCTTCAGAAAAAGCACGGACATAGCCAATCCAATGAGAATGATTAGATTTCTGTAAAATGGTGGTGATAATGAAAATAACGGCCATCAGAACAAATAATCCCGTGGCAAATGCCTTGTATTTTCTTAGCTGTTTTCTTTTTGCTTCGTCATTCATATTCTCAAATTTACTAAATTTGGGTGTTAAACCATTTACTATTTAAACCACAAAAGACATAAAATTTTTATTGTAAAGACTTTGGAAGACTTGAGTAAGTTCCTACTGACTGAAGTGTTTTACATTCCTCATCATTTTTGTGGTTAAGATATAAGAAATTAAAATTTGTGATGAAATTTTTAGTTTCAATCATCATATTAATTTTTCTGCTGGGATGTAAGCAGAAACATCAACCTATTAAAATTACTTCTATGGAAAATAAAGAAGCAAAAAACAATCCATATTATTCAAGAACTGATACCGCCAAGCTGAACATTTCCAATGAGGAATGGCAAAAAATTCTGGCTCCGGATCTGTACGCAATATCCAGAGAAGCGGCAACAGAAAGGGCTTTTACAGGAAAATATAATGAATTTGATGAAACCGGAGATTATTATTGCGCTGTCTGTGGAAACCACTTGTTTCGTTCTACATCAAAATTTGCAAGCAGCTGCGGATGGCCAAGTTTTTTTGAAGCAGATAAAGAAGGGGTATACTACAAAAGAGATCAGACCTATGGAATGGAAAGGGTAGAAGTGCTTTGCAAACGCTGTGACTCCCACCTGGGACATGTTTTTGATGACGGCCCAAAACCTACAGGACTGAGATATTGCATGAATTCTATCAGTCTGGAATTCGTTTCGGATTCACAACCATAAAAGTATTTTTATCCACTTGCTATGGGAGAAGAGAGTCTGGAAAACAGAAAACAAGTTTGGATCGCTCTGTCGGAGCTATATCTTGATACTGAGCTTCAGGAGTCTGATTTCATATATATAGCAAAAACTCTCCTTGAAAGCCCTTTTACTTTTGAGGAAGTAAAAAGAATTGACCAATTTGAAGTTTTTCCGGTCCTCTTTTCAAATCTGCTAAGTCCGGCAGGAGAATGGGCAGGATTTAATGAATTGCTATTGGTTAAAAATATTATGAAATGGATTGAAACAAGAAGTAAGCTGGATATTTTCGCTGTCAAATGCATTTACCTTTTCTATGATAAGATAAATAGGAGTTATTGGAAAAGAATCGAAGAGATTTATAATCAGGCAGATGGAGGAAGCCTCCGTTAAAGTTTCTTAAATTGCGTTAAACTTTTTAGACTTATAAGTATCTGACAGCTATGTTTTTATAATTTTGCCCCACTAATTTGGAATTAATATATTATTGAATGAAAGGATTTTATAGCGTAATAGGCCTTGTGTACATGGTGACGACTTCATTCTATCTTTCTCCAAGAGTGGCGATAAAGAATGAAAAGATTAATACAACAAAAACTGAAAAAGTAGCGGAAACGAAATCTGTAAAGAATGCTGAAACGGCATCTTCATCAGAAGTATTATACAAATCAATTGCATTTGACCCGGAACATGAATTAAACTATGAAGTGTTCTCAAAAGCATTGACGGGATTTGAAAATTTAAAAAAAGCAGGATTACTTACCGAAGAATCACATTTATTAACGATTTGCGATTTTTCTATGTCTTCCAATATGAAAAGACTTTGGGTAATAGATCTTAATGACAAGAAAGTTCTGTTCAACTCACTGGTTGCCCATGGAAAAAATACAGGTGAAGAATTTGCGACGAATTTTTCTAACAGGGAAAGTTCGTTGCAGAGCAGCCTGGGATTTTATATCACGGATGCTACCTATCAAGGGGACAACGGATACTCTCTGAAATTGTTAGGAATGGATAAAGGCTTTAATGATGCAGCGTACAGAAGAGCAATTGTACTGCATGGAGCCAATTATGTAAGTGATGACTTTGCTGCAATGCATAAAAGAATTGGAAGAAGCTGGGGATGCCCTGCCGTTCCTAAAGAACTTACACAGCCTATCATCAACAGTATCAAAGGAAGAAACCTTCTGTTCATCTACTATCCTGATCAGAATTACCTTTCCTCCTCAGAATGGTTAAAAGCATAAGAGAAAAGCAGTCAATTTTGGCTGCTTTTATTTTTTGGAGGGAAACTGTATCGTAAATGTACTCCCTTTTAACACCTCAGAACTGACATTCAATTTGCCTTGGTGAATTTCTACAATTCTTTTCACTATAGAAAGTCCTATCCCATTTCCTTTTTCATAGCTTTTATTGCTTCCGCGATAGAATAGATCAAAAATCTTTGAAAGATCTTTTTCAGCAATTCCAATACCATGATCTGTAAAGTGAATTTTTATATTTTGATAATCGACTTCAATCTCTATATGGCAACTTTTGTCTCCGGAATATTTGCAGGCGTTTTCCATAAGGTTTGAAAAAGCAATCTGCAGGAGGTAAGGATTACCGTAAAAATCATAATTGCTTTCATCTTTGTCTCCGGCGCTGTCCATATAATTGATTCCTATCTTATAATCAGTATTTTTCTGCAACAGAGAAAGTTTAGCTTCTGCAAGAGTCTCATCCAAACGTAGATTGACAAGACTGATCTGTGAAACATCATAACTGGCCCGGGCAAAATCTAAAAGGGCCGAAGACAGTTCTGATGCATGGTTGGCATCCTGCAACGCGTTGTCAATAGAAATTTTATAATCATCTAATGTTATATTAAGCTCTTTGGCCAATTCCAGTTCTGCGATTAAAGTAGAAAGGGGAGTTCTGAATTCATGGGAAATAGTGGTTACAAACTGCTTATGATTATTAAAAGACTTTTCCAGTCTGTTAAAGGTGGAATTAAAAGTTTCAGTCAGCTCATAAATTTCATCTTTAGCTTTAGGAATATCCAGCCTTTTATTCAGGTTGTGTTCTGAAATATCCCGGATTTGGAGGATAATATCTTTTAGGGGTTTTAAAGTGTAGTACGAAAAAAGAAATCCGATAATGAAAATAACGATAATGGAAATAATATAAATGATGATGATATCTTTTTTAAACTCTGAGATATGGGCTTTTCCTGTCACATCTACAGCACTTCCAATGATGTAATATTTTTCTCCGTTTGATTGAAATGTAAAAGCGATATACTGGCGATCACCCTGCTGCCAGAAGATTCTGCTTTTATTGGACTTTATGATCCTGTCCAGATATTTTTCGTTGTTCTTTAAAGGAGGAATATCTGTGAACATTAAATCCTTATGGCTGTTATAAACACTGATATCTGCTTCGTTTAGCAGCTTCTGATTGCGCTGATGAAGCTCGCGGATTTTTTCATCACTGATCTTGGCATCAAAAATAAATTCTGATCGCCAGATCACTTTGTACCCCAGGCGGTCGTTAAATTCATTCTCTCTGTTTTTCTCTGATACAAAATATACGACATAAGCAAATACAAAGAGAATACCTGCCGTAAGAATGGAGTAGTTGAGGGCTGTTCGGGTCGCTATTTTCATAATTGTGAAGCAAAGATAAATCCGACTCCCGGTTTGGTGTGAATAAGTTTTTGATCAAAATCTTTATCAATTTTTTTCCTTAGATAGGCAATGTATACATCAATATAATTAGTCCCTGTGTCAAAATGATTGCCCCAGACATTCTCAGCAATTTCTTCACGGGTTAAAATTCTTTCCGCATTGCTCATCAGGAAAACAAGCAGTTTAAATTCTTTTGGAGTAAGCTCAATTTCTTTTTCATTTCGGAAGACTCTGTTGATTTTTTTATCAACCCTTAATTCATGATACTCAAGGTCCGTTAAATACGCTTCTTTATTTTTGATGGATCTTCTCTGTAAGATGGCTTTTATCCTGACAAAAAGCTCCCTTATTTCAAATGGTTTCACCATATAATCATCCGCCCCGGCATCAAATCCTTCAATTTTTTCATCAATGGTCCCTAAAGCGGTCAGCATAATGATGGGCAGGTCAGGATATTTTTGTTTAATCCATTTACTGAGTTCTATCCCATTCATCTTGGGAAGCATAATATCAGTGATGGCAAGATCAAATGTTATTTTATTCAGTAAAACAATAGCATCTTCTGCATCTTCCGAAATATAAACCTGATATTCCTGGCTTTCCAGCCCCCTTTTTAAAAGGCTAGAAACACGTGAATTATCTTCTATAATTAAAATTTTCATAAGGAAATATATAGGACTTTGACCATGTTTTTTTTGTGAAATATATATTTTCAAAAGACTGATTCCCAGTCCTCCCTGAAGCCCTGTACAAAGGTATTTCATATTTTCCTTTTATAAGAAAAGATTAACCTTTTTAATAGTTTTCTATAAGGTTTCTAATAGATTTCTAATAGCAATGCTGTCTTTCCGGATTTAATTTTGTCCCGTTGAAATCAACAAAAAACTAAGAATAGAAAAATATGAATACTAAATCTTTCAGAGCCGGAATTGTTTTAATTTCCTTATTGGGAATGATGGGGAAATTAGAAGCTCAGAAAAAAAATGATTTTAATAATCCGGGATTAACGCATTACTTCAATGAAGAACATTCAAGATATATCTCCCTGAGTGGCTATGCAGAATTATGGGCCAGGTATACGCAGCTTAATCCGGGGAGTCTTGTCAATAACGAGGCGAAATCTGAGCTGTCTGATCTGTCCCTTCGCAGAGTTCGGGTAAAAATGACGTACAAACCTACTGAGAAATTAATGTTTGTGCTGCAGGGAGGAACTACCAATGTGAATGTGAATGCCAAAGGAAGCAATTATTTTGATCTTCTGGATGCTTACGCAGAATACTCCTTTAATGATAAAATTGCTTTCGGTGCTGGGCGTTCCACATGGAGAGGTCTTTCCAGGTTTACGACAGGACCTTTGAATACACTGTTATATGACCTTCCGGTTTATGCAACATCCAATGCCGGTGCTACAGATTATACCGTAAGAGAGTTGAGTGCTTATATTAAGGGGCAGCTTGGAAAATTTGATTACCGCTTGGTAGTAGCAGATCCTTATACAATGGCCACTTCAGATCCCAAGTATAATGTAGCTTCTTTTAGTAAAAATGCTCCTGGTAAAGATTTTTCAGGATATTTCAGGTATGCTTTTTTAGATAAAGAAAATATATCCACCCCTTTTAATTCTGGGACATACGTAGGAAAAAAGAATGTGTTGAGTCTGGGGGCAGGTTTTGATTATATTCATAATGCATTGTGGCATCAGGATGCCAGCAAAAATACAGTGAATGATGATATGAAAAGTGTTGCTGTAGATATATTTTATGATGCTCCGCTTAATAAAGAAAAGGGAACCTCTATCAGCGCTTATGGAATGGCAATGCATAACGATTATGGACCTAATTATATCCGCTATGTAGGAACAAATAATCCTGCTACTTCTGTAGATGTTACCCAGGCCAGTCTTAACGGTGCGGGAAATGCAATGCCTGTTATAGGAACGGGAAATACCTATTATGTACAATTGGGAGGAACACTGCCTTATCTGGATAAAGAAAAGAAAAACCTTCAGCTTCAGCCTGCGGTGGGTATGCAGCTGTCCGACTTAAAGGGACTTCATGATAATGCTGTAATCTACGATGCCGGAATATCATTATTGATGAACGGAATGTCATCAAGACTAACCTTTGATGCCCAAAACAGACCTGTGTATGCAAACGATGCTTCTAACAATGCTGTAGTGTCTGACCGGAAATGGCAGTTTGTACTGAAATACAGAATTGATTTTAATTAAAAATGAGATACTATGGAAAGACGAAAGTTTTTATTCCGCTCAGTTCAGGCTTCGGCCTTACTTCTGATCTCCGGAAATATGTTGGCCTCTGCCTTACCAATGTTTAACCCCACAAAAAAGAAAAAAGTGTACTTCCATTATTTGTTGTTCTGGCTTAGAAAAGATCTTTCTGAAGCTGATGTTAAAGAATTTGAGAATTTTTTTGAAGGTCTTAAAAAACTTCCTTATCAGAAAAATCTCCGTTACGGAAAACCTGCTGCCTCCAGTCCGAGAAGTGTTTTAGATAATACATTTACATATAATGCTTCTATGGAATTTGATAGTTTAGAAGAACTGGAAGCCTATGGAAAACTTCCCGAACATCTTGCTTTAGTTCAAAAATACAAACCATTCTTCGAAAGAATGTTAGTGTATGATACTGTTTACAATTAAAAATAAAAATTTAAATTTATAATGAAAAATTTCATCAAAGGCTTGAGCCTTGTTTTAGCATTAAGCACTGTAGGACTTATGAATGCACAACATAAAAACCATAAAAGCGTGAGTATCACTCCAGAAACTTCCACTGAATTTATTCCCGCCGTAAGATTGGTCAATAACCCTGATGGGTCATGCTCATTTGAAAAAGGTAAGATCCCCACTCTAAAACACATGAATACAACTACCTTCTGGATGAGTAATAAAACAGAAGAGTGGGAGAAAAATGCACATCCCGCCCCAAGAAGGCAATATGTAATCACCATCAAAGGGAATATCAGATTTAAAGTAACAGATGGTTCAACATTTATAATCAAACCAGGAGTTGTTCTTTTGGCTGAAGATCTTAAAGGAACCGGACATAGCTGGGATATGGTGAAAAGTAAAGAATGGGAAAGACTTTATATTCCTATTGCAGAAAATGCGGACGATTTTTTTATCCCTGATGCCCAATAATTTTTGATATAATCTCTTTCAAAGAGTATATATATTCGTTATGTTTTAAAGCAGTCATTTTTTGGCTGCTTTTTATTTATTAAAAAAAATGAATAACAGTTGCCCGTGAAATTAAGGGGAACAGATGAAAAGATCCTATCATTGATTGAAATCATCTACAGCATCTTTGCCGTTCCGAAGGAATCTCAATATGATTATTAGCGTATAGATTCCTACGGAATGATATGTGTATTCTGCAAAATCAACGGGAAGGGACAAATGAAAAATCCCTGCATGATAATGATATGCAGGGATTTAAAATTGTTTTAAGCTGAAAATTAGCTGAATTTCTTAAATACAACAGTGGCATTATGACCTCCAAATCCGAAGGCATTACTTAGCGCAAAGTTGATTTCTTTTTCTTTTGCCTCTCCAAAAACAATATTGATATCCCTAGGAATGTTTTCATCAATACCATGAAGGTTGATAGTTGGAGGGATAATACTGTTTTGAATAGCCTTAATGGAAAGGATCGCTTCAACAGCTCCCGCAGCTCCCAGCAAATGCCCGGTCATTGATTTGGTAGCACTGATATCAAGGTTTTTACTTCCTTTAAAGGCGTTATTGATCGCTTTCAATTCAATTAAATCTCCTAATGGAGTGGACGTTGCATGTGGATTGATATAGTTGATGTCTTCCATATTGACACCGGCTTCTTTTACGGCCAGTTGCATTGCTTTAATCGCTCCGGCTCCTTCAGGATGAGGGGCTGTCATGTGATAAGCATCCGCTGTCATCGCGGCACCTGCCAGCTCTGCATAGATTTTGGCCCCTCTGGCTTTTGCATGCTCATATTCCTCAAGCACCAACGCTCCCGCACCTTCACCCATTACAAAACCATCTCTTTCCGCATCATAGGGGCGGCTAGCTGTGGCAAAGTCGTCATTTCTGGTAGACATCGCTTTCATAGTAGAGAATCCGCCAATAGAAGCAGGGGAAATAGCTGCTTCAGAACCTCCACTGATGATCACTTTTGCTTTTCCGAGACGGATATAGTTAAATGCATCCATTAATGCCGTATTTCCTGTAGCACAAGCAGAAATAGTAGTGTAATTAATCCCCTGAAGTCCATATTTCATGGAAATCATTCCTGATGCCATATTGGCAATGAATTTAGGGACGAAAAAAGGATTGAAACGCGGTGTACCATCACCTTGTGCAAAATCCATCACCTCTTTTTCAAAAGTCCACATTCCCCCTTGTCCAGTACCCCAGATTACTCCGGTATCAAAAGGATCCATTTTTTCAAATTCCAAACCGGAATCCTGAATGGCCTCTGAGGAGGCATACATGGCATATTGCGTAAAAAGGTCGCTTCTTTTTATTTCATTATGGGTCAGATACACTTTCGGATCAAAATTCTTTACCTCACAGGCAAAATGTACCTTAAACTTTTCGGTATCGAAATGAGTGATTAATCCAGCTCCGCTAACCCCATTAATACTGTTTTGCCAAAATTCTTCGACATTATTTCCTAAAGGCGTCACGGCGCCTAATCCTGTAATGACAACTCTTTTCATATCTAGTTACTAATTTTAAATAGGCAAAATTTCCATATAGTAAAACCGATTTACCGACAGTCTGTTTTGCCTTTTTATTGTATCAATTTTGTTTTAACCTGCAATATTATCAATTTTCTTTCGCTATACACGAATATTTAGATATATTATTTATGGCATAGCAAGTAATTTTGCCTGTAGAAAACTCTTTTATCGTTATAATTTATTTTTCTAAGATCATGGTGATACCTTGTCCACGGGCAGCACAGATAGAAATAAACCCTTTTCCGCTGCCTTTTTCGTTAAGCAGTTTAGCTAATGTGGCAATAATTCTTCCGCCGGTTGCTGCAAACGGATGCGCAGCTGCAAGGCTTCCTCCTTTAACATTCAGTTTACTGCGGTCAATTTTTCCCAAAGATTTTTCTAGCCCAAATTTTTTTGCCAGGTCATCGTCTTCCCAAATTTTTATAGTGGCTAATACCTGAGCGGCAAAAGCTTCATGAATCTCATAATAATCAAAATCCTCAAAATGCAGTCCTGCTTTTTTTAACATTCTTTCTGCTGCAAAAACAGGGGCTAAAAGCAGATTCTGTTTGTTTTCAACATATTCTATCCCTGCCAACTCTGAAAAAGTAATATAGGCTAAGACAGGAAGGTTATTGGCTTTTGCCCATTCTTCACTGGCTAGCAATATTGCCGAGGCCCCATCCGTAAAAGGAGTGGAATTTCCGGCGGTCAAGGTACCATTTTGCCTGTCAAAAGCTGGTTTCAGCTGTGATAATTTTTCTAAGCTGGTATCACGACGCATATTATTGTCCTTATCCAACCCGAAAGCAGGCGTGATCATATCATCAAAAAAACCTTCATCATAGGCCTTTGCCATATTCAGGTGACTTTTTAAAGCTAACTGATCCTGTTCTTCTCTTGAAATATGATAATATTTTGCAGTAATTTCTGTATGTTCCCCCATAACCAGTCCTGTTTTAGGTTCCTGTCCTTTGTAGGGAACAGGCATCCAGTCTTTCAGTTTTGGGCTTAGCAGCTGTTTCAGTTTTCCGAATGCTGTTTTTTCTTTATTGGCTTTAAGAAGAGCTTTTCTTAATCTGGGTGCAGATTCAAAAGGAATATTGCTCATGGCTTCTACGCCGCAGGCAATGCCGCTTTCTATCTGTCCCAAAGCAATTTTATTTCCTATATAAATTGCCGCTTCAATACCGGTATCACAGGCCTGCTGAAGATCACAGGCGGGAGTGGCGGGATCAAGAGACGTATTCATTACGGTTTCTCTGATGAGGTTGCTCTCTGAGATATGCTTGATCACGGCACCACCTGCAACTTCTCCAAGAAGTTTACTCTTCAAATGGTACCGGTCTATGAGGCCGTTAAGGGCAACAAGTAAAAGATCCTGATTTCCCTGGTCTGTATAAGCGGTGTTCATTCTGGCAAATGGGATTCTGTTGTATCCTACAATAGCCACTCTTTTTGTTTCCATATTGTGAAATTTATGATGGAAGAATAATTAGTTCATGATCAATCATGTGGGTAATTGTATCCAAAGCATTATTCAGAAAGCTTTGGGTACCCATGGTTTTTGAAAGCAGAATTCCACCTTCAATAAGCATAATAAATAGAGAGGCATATTTCTCAGCATCTACCTTTTCATTAATTTCTCCGTTTTTTTGGCCTTGTATAATGACTGTTGATATTTTTGTCATCCATATTTCAAAAGAACTTCTGACATGGGGCTTAAGAGCCGGAAAAGAGTCATCTGCTTCTGTGGCTGCATTCATCAGAGGACATCCTCCATTGGAAAAGACCACCGGCCAGTTTTTTCTGTAAAAAGCGACAAAAGCATGAAGTTTTTCAGCTGATGTAGGATATTCATCCCCAAAAGAATGCTGGATTGTTCTACTTAATAGCCCGGCATTGTATTTATAAACTTCAATAGCCACTTCATCTTTATTTTCAAAATTTCCATAAATACTGCCTTTGGTAAGGCCTGTAGCTTCTGTAATGTCTGATAACGACGTAGAAGTATAGCCCTTTGTATTAAATAAAGTAGCTGTTTTCTCGATGATATGCTGTTTCGTTTTTTCTGCCTTCGACATATGGGTACAATTCTGAATACAAATATACAAAAATATACCATTCGGTATATTTTGTTTGGAAATTAAATCTGAGTATATCACTACTCAGATTTAAGATATTATAAAGTGAGATTTTACTGCTCTAAAGTAGCACTTAAAGTAATCTCAAAATTAAAAGCTGCACTTACAGGGCATCCTTCCTCAGCAATCTTGGCGTATTTCTGGAATTCTTCTTCTGAAATTCCCGGAACTTTAGCCGTTAACGTCAACTCAGATTTTGTAATCTTTCCGATATTAGGGTCAAGGGTGATCACAGAAGTTGTTTTAAGCTCTTCAGGAGTAAAGCCTGCCTGAGAAAGTTCTGCGTCCAATTTCATAGTGAAGCATCCTGCATGTGCTGCTGCCAGCAATTCTTCAGGGTTGGTTCCTACACCATCGGCAAAACGGCTGTTAAAAGAATATTGAGTCTGGTTTAAAGTGGTACTTTGAGTTGTTAAGTGACCTTTACCTTCTTTGATAGTACCGTTCCAAACGGCAGTTGCGTTACGTCTCATAATGTTTGATTTTTATTTTTTAATATTGATTGATTTTGATGTTACAAAGATATGTCGATGGGTTGCCGTATTCAATAGATAAAAAGACTTAAATATTGTACTTTTTTCCCGAGCTGTAATTTTTCTTGAAATTAGTGGGTGTGCTTCCTGTTTTATGGGTAAAAAGTCTGTTGAAATAGGCCGGATCTTCATAGCCCAGGTCATAGGCAATTTCTTTAACGGGTTTATCTGTATAGAAAAGGAGTCTTTTTGCCTCTAATAAAATCCTGTTGATAATAAACTGGTTGGGAGAATCCAAATTGAGGTTTTTAAACTTATGGCTAAGTGTTTTGGGTGCCACATGTAAGAGTTCGGCATAGTCTGCTACATGATGCTTTTCTCTGAAGTGAATTTCCAGATGCCTGCTGAAATCCCTGAAAATGTCAAGTTCACTGCCCGGAATTTTTATAATGTCATTATCAAGATTCTGCTTTTTCCACTTTCTGGTAGCCCGGATAATAATCTGTTTTACATAGGTTCTGATCATTTCTTCGGCCGAAGAGTCTTTCCATTCAAGTTCGTTCCTGATATTTTGAAACAGGTTTTTAATGATCACAGTTTCTTCGTGGTCAAGTTCTACGAAAGGTATTTCAAAGACATTATGAAAAAGAAGACCGTCGCACGCTACTTCTTTATCATGAATCTGGATACAGTAAAAATCGCGGTTATAATAAAGCAATACGGATTCTTCTTTTCCTTTTTCTATAACCAGGTGCTGATTGGTAAGAAAAAATAAAGCCGGTTTCTGTGTTCTGTAATGATTGAAATCTATGGTAAGCTCATAACCAGCAGGAATAAAAAAGACTTTGATATCTGATCTGAACTGATTCCCGTTTACCTTTTTCAGATTCTCTTCTGAGAATATTTCCAGTCCGAGTCTTTTATAGTGATCTTCAAAAATAAGCTGTTGAGACATACTTTAACTTTAATTTTAAAGATACAAAAAAGCATGATTTCATCTACATTAAATTATCAAAACAAGGAATATATAATGAGGTTTCTTTTGATACTGTCAGTCAGTTATCTGATGGAATGGTATGAAGATGTGAAAAATAATATCGTTTTATGATAAAATAGTATTATATCTGTCAAGGCACAAAATTTAGATTTGTAAATATGAATTAAATATTAACGAAAATTAAATTGTTTGATGATAATTGAGTATAAAATTGATAAAGTGGTTAATATTTATTTCATGTATTGATAATCACGCAAAAACAGAAGATATGAAAAGCAAAACTAAAAATTCTTTTTTAAAGTTATTGATCTTAATTTTATTGTCTTTGAACTGTATTTCTTGTACAGGACATGAAGGTACAGTTGATCCACAACAGCCGGATCCACTTGAAGCCATAAGTCATAAAAAATTTAAAGTAGTTGGATACTTCAACGGGTTAACAAGAGGAGGAGTAACTCCTGATTATTATAATCTAAGGGATATTCCTGAAGGTGTGGATATCGTCAATTTATTTCATCGCTTTTCAGGACTTTGTAATTTAAAGAGAGGAGATAGAACTCCGGGCGCAACGGGTGAAGATGCTAAAACACTGACTGAAATTGTTAATGACATCCAATATCTGAAGTCTAAAGGGACAATAGTAGTCCAAACCCAGTTTTTAAATGAAATTTTTGAAAACTATAAAGATGAAAGGAAAACAATAAAATTTCAAAACACCCCGGAAGATTATGATGCATATGCTAAAAAGGTGTCGGATTCTTTGAACAAGTGGGGATTTGACGGAATAGATCTGGACTTAGAACCTGGATATTCTACGACCGGAATCGATAGCAATGATTGGGATCTTTATGTACAGGCGTTTGCCAAATACTTTGGTCCTAAATCCAAATCCGGCAAATTGTTAATCATTGATACAAATGTTGGGTTGTCAGAATTAAAGCTGTCACAAGAAACACTTACAAAAATTAGCTCCATATATATACAGGATTATTGGGGCAGTGAGGCTTATACCGACGGTAAAATTGATGGTTATGTACAGGCTGGTTTTCCAAAAGGACGGATCATGCTAATCTCAGCAGATTTTGAGGCGGCATATTCTTCTACGGATAGCAGCCAGGGACCATTGCGTCTGAAACAATATTATACTTCCCCGAAATATCAGTCCAAAGTAGGAGGTTACGGAGCGTATGGATTTAATTTTGACAAGAAATTAGATTATAAATATTATCAGGAAATGATAGTAAAACTTAAAACCTATTAATGGAAATAAATTCTCCTGTGGTCAATGTTTTAACCTTTGACTGAAAGATATTCTAGAGAATAAAGAAACTAAGTATGAAAGCCGTTTCTACAAATTTGTGAAACGGCTTTATTTCAATAAATAAGGGTTAGCATACAAGTGTAATGATTTCCATTATAAAAATAACCGTAATTTAGTCATTCAAATTATGAGTGATAATTATGTATTTGAATACCATAAATTACTAGCTTTTAATTTTTCAAAACTGCTGCATGAGTGAATTAGAAAATATTTTAAGAGAAATAACTCCACTATCTCCTGAAGACAGTTTTCTTGTATTTGACAGGATCAAAGCCTCTTTTGATTTTCCATACCATTACCATCCGGAAATTGAAATCAATTTTATTTATAAAGGGAAAGGGTACCGCAGAATGGTAGGCGATCATACAGGAGAAATCGGTAATATAGAATTGGTGCTGGTAGGGCCAAACCTTCCACATTGTTGGGCTAATCACAAATGTAAAAACAGAAAAACACATGAGATTACCATCCAGTTCAATCAGGATTTCTTTAGCCAGTCATTGATGCAGAAAAATATTCTGAAACCCATCAATAATCTGGTAAAGGATTCAATACGAGGAATACTGTTTTCTACAGAAACGGCAGAAAAACTAAAAGATTCGTTTCTTAACCTCTCAAAAATGAACAGTTTCGAATCTTTTATAGAGATGATGAAGATTCTTAATGAGCTGGCTATTGCACAAGATAAAACGTTTTTGTCGTCTTATAGTATAGAGCTTGAAAGTTTTGCAGATAATGATAAAATGAAAATCGTTCATGATTTCGTTCATAAGAATTTTGAAAATAAAATAACACTGGATGATGTAGCTTCGCTTATCAATATGAGTAATGTTACTTTTAACAGATTTATTAAAAAGAGAATAGGGAAAACTTTTGTTAATTACCTTAATGAAATAAGAATCAGCTATGCTGCCCGCTGGTTGATGGAAAAAAATCTGACGGTTTTTGAAATTGCTTTTGAAGCGGGGTTTAATAATATTGCCAACTTTAATAAAGTCTTTAAATCCATTAAAAAAACAACTCCCACAGAATTCCGTGAGCAGTTTAAAGGAGTGAAAAAAATTGAATAATAGGGTAGCTTACTAGCATTTTAGCCTGAGAATCTGGATTTAATATCTGGATTTTTTTTGTTAAAAAGTGAAATAAAGCTACTTTAATTAGTAGAATGTAAACGTATGTATATTGCTGTAAAATAGCCTATTGTGTTCTTTTTTTGAAAGTGTATGAAAGAATAATATCGTTTTATGACAAAATAGTATTATATCGGACTGCTAACAAAATTTAGATTTGCTAATATGAATTAAATCTTAACAAAACTTTAAATTATTTAATACATAAAGAGCATATTATTGTTTAAAAAATAAAAGAATTTGTATTAAACACTAAGGAACTATTTAAAGTGATGTAATTGATTTTCAAATAAATCTAACTAATCTAAACCTTATGAGAAAAGCAGTTATACCGGTTCTATTCGTTTTTTCCTTTTTGGCAAATGCACAAGAGAAAAAAACAGCCGACACCACTAAGGCAACCGATATTCAGGAGGTTGTTGTCACTTCTTTGGGGATAAAAAGACAGGCCAGGTCTCTGACTTACTCCAGCCAGCAGATTGGTGGCGATGAGCTTACGGAAGTAAAAACTCCCAATCTTTTAAATTCTATCAATGGAAAAGTTTCCAACGTGCAAATCAATAGAACAAACGGAGTAGGAAGTTCTGTAAGGGTGATTATGAGGGGGAATAAGTCTGTTTCGAATAGCCAGCCACTGTATGTAATCGATGGGATTCCTATTATTAACGGATCAGGAAAATCTGCGGATATAAGCCAGTATTCCAATATGCCGGACCCTGGAGATGTATTGAGTTCAATCAATCCTGACGATATTGAAAGCATCAATTTCTTAAAAGGAGCATCTGCGTCAGCATTGTATGGATCTGCAGGAGGAAATGGAGCTATATTGATTACGACAAGAAAAGGAAAAATAGGAAGGAGTTCTATCTCTTATAGTACCAGCTTAACTGTAGAACGTGCTTACAGTCTTCCAAAGCTGCAGCACAGCTATTTATCCTATGATCCGTCTGTGTCTGGTCAGGCTCCGGGGAATAATATAGAGAGTTGGGGGGCGAAAGGAGGCTCTAAAGATTACCTTAAAGATTTCTTACAAACCGGAACTACATGGGTAAACAGCCTTTCTTTTCAGTCAGGAAATGAAAAATCTACCAATTACTTTTCTATTGGAAATACAACGAATAAAGGAGTTATTCCTATGTCTTATTTTGATCAGTATAACATCTCTTTCAGAAACTCAAGCAAATTTCTGGATGATAAATTGACATTGGATGCCAACTTCATTGGTTCTTTACAGGATTCTAAAAACAGACAAACTCCGGGAGCTTCTTTCTCCCCATTGGTAAGCTTATATTGGTTGCCAAGAGGAGTGGATTTTGATCAGTATGGACCGGATAATTATTTCTATTTAAATAAAAGCAGGTTATTGCCGGCACAAAACTGGTGGGAGGTAAAACCTGACGGCGCCTTTAAAGGAAATCCGGAAACCCAGAACCCATATTGGATTTTAAACAGAAACCCGGTTACCGTTAAAAATAAAAATGCATACAGTGCAGTTACATTATCTTATGAAATCAATCCATGGTTGACGGCAAGGGTAAGAGGAAATTATAGCTGGAATAGTTCGGATAGCCAACGTGATATTTCTGCATATTCAGCCCCGAGTTTATTAGCTGGAGGTGAAAATGGAAGAATTCTTAAGAATGTTTATGAAAACTCTTCTACCTATGGTGATGTTTTACTTATTGGTAGCCCGAAACTAAGTGAATCTATTTCCTTAGACTTTACGATAGGGGGAAGTGTAAATTCCACAAGTAATAAAGTAACACAGGTTGACAATGCTTATCTGGCAAATCCTAACCTGTTTGCATTGAACAATTTGCAATGGAATGTAGATAGAAGTCCTGGGGATGGATATCATAATATTTACTGGAATCTAAAAAAACAGGTTCGATCGGTTTTTGCAAGTGCCTCTGTGGGATACAAAAACATGTTCTATATAGATATGACCTTTAGAAACGATTGGGATTCTACTTTAGCATTGACCGGAAGAAGTGGGTTTGATTACGAATCTATAGGTGCCAATGCTATATTATCTTCAGTTTTTAAACTTCCGGAAGTATTTAATTTCTGGAAAGTAAGAGCTTCTTATGCTAGTGTGGGATTGGGATTACCTGCAAATATATCTAATGCAATGGTTGCTTATTATAATGCCTATTCTTATGGAGTAGACGCAGGAACTATTGTATACCCAAAAAGTTCGTTTGTTACCGACAGAGCAGAGCTGATTCCAAGACCGGAACTTAATAAAACATTTGAGGCGGGAACTGAATTAAGGATGCTTAAAAACAGGTTAAATTTTGATATTACCTATTACAATTCTAATGCTACCAACCAGTTGTTGGAGACTACTATAGGTTCTAACTTTGGAGGAATTCCATCAGGTTCATATTACATTAATGCTGGAAAGATCCGTAATACCGGTTTTGAATCTTCTGTATCATACAAAGTTTTTGATACTGAAAAATTTGGTTGGACGACTACATTAAACGCTTCGGCAAACAAAAATGAAATTGTGGAATTATTTCCATCAAGCCTGCCTATTTCAGAAAAACAACTTTTCTCACTAACAGGGGGAGGAGATTTTACGAAACTTAGGCTGGGAGGGTCTTTTGGAGATCTTTATGGAGTTAAATTCCAAAGAGATGATCAAGGACGTGTTTTAGTAGATGCCAATGGAGTTCCATTAGGTACTACAGGAGATCCACAATATTTAGGCAATCCAAATCCCAAGTTTATTCTAGGTTTTAATAACTCTTTCAATATTGGTAAGCTGGGAATCTCTTTCCTTATTGATGGTAAGTTTGGAGGCAAAGTATTATCTCTTACAGAAAAAGCAAACGATTTGTATGGTGTAAGCCAGACTACTGCCAATGCAAGAGATGCCGGAGGGGTATCGATTCCTAATGCAGTATATGCTCCGGGAACACCTTTAGCTGGACAGGCCTATACAGGAACAACCGATGCAAAAGCCTATTATAAAAGAACAGGAGGTGCCGGAGGTATGGGAACCGGAATTGATGAAGCTTATATATATAATGCTACCACCGTTCGTCTGCGTCAGGCTTCTATTTCATATACTTTTGATATTAATGCAAAATATATGAGAAATGCTACTGTAAGTTTGGTGGGAACGAATTTGTTCTTCTTTTATAAAAAAGCACCATTTGATCCTGAGCAGGTATCAGGAAATACACCGGGAGGAGTGGGAGTTGATTCATTCGGACTTCCAATTACACGATCTATCGGACTATCATTAAAGGCTAACTTCTAATTTAACGAAAATGAAATTCAATAATATTAAAACATTGGCATTCGGAGCAATAGTATTGTTTTCTGTTTCAGGATGTGGTGATCTTGACCAATATAACCAGGAAAAGCTGGGAGATCCTGAAAACTTTTATGCCGATTATAATGCGGTTGTAAATCCTTTGAAATCTATTCAAAGAGGCCTGCAATCAGATTATCAGTTGTATCCCAATCTGAGTGCGGATATGTTCAGTGGTATGTTCAGTACAGCAACTCAGTTTAATGGGGGAAAAAATAATATGTCCTACTTTATGATGGATGGGTGGAACAATAGGATTATTGCAAGACAACAGGATATTTTTAATTATTCTATCATCATTGACAATGCTGCTAAAAACTTCTATCCGGATGTAGATTTTACTGCCACATTTGCTGTAAAAAAAATACTGAAAGTATTCACAGCTGCCAGAGTATCAGATAACCATGGCCCGGTAGTATACAGTAAATATGAAACACCAAATGCCAACGGAGTGACCGATTTTGACTCCCAGCAGGATGCGTACCAATATTTTATCAATGACCTTAGCGCAGCTATTGTTAATTTGCAAAAGGTACAGAGTATGCCTGCCGGCGAAAATGAAGGAGATAAATCTGCCTTGAAAAGAGCTGACCTTGTGTTCAATGGAAATATTGGGCAATGGGCAAAATTTGCAAACTCACTTAAGTTGAGATTGGCTATGAGAATGAGCTATGCCGATCCTGCAAAATCAAAGCAATATGCTGAAGAAGCTCTTGCATCATCTGCGGGATTAATTACCGATAATGCTGATAATGCCTTAATCAGTGTAGGACAATCTGAACTGAGTTTTATCATCTACTCTTGGGGTGATTGTTTGATAGGGGCTCCTTTGATGGCTTATATGAACGGGTATAATGACCCAAGACTGCCTGCATATGCAATTCCTGCAACAGACAGTCAGGTTCAGGGAAAATATATTGGAATTCGCCAGGGAATTGATTTAATCAATGGTAAGACAACGTACGGAGGATTCTCTCAGCCACAGGCAAAATCAGCTAATGGAGATTATTTCTCCGGAACAAATGGAAAACTTAAATTATTTACGGCGGCAGAAGGTTGGTTCCTGAAGGCTGAGGCTGCTTTGAGAGGATACGCAGGAGCTGGTGACGCCCAAACCAATTATGAAAATGGGGTAAAACAATCTTTTGGAGAATGGGGTAAAAGTGCTGATGTAGCAACTTATCTTACTAATACAACGGCTACTGAGGCTCCTTATATTGATCCTAAGAATGCTGCTAACAATATCAATATCGGAGATACACAGCTGAGTACCATTACCATTGCCTGGAACAATGCTGATTCTCCTGAAAGAAAATTAGAAAGAATTATTACCCAAAAATGGTTATCCCTTTATCCGAACGGACCTGAAGCATGGGCTGAGCAAAGAAGAACGGGTTATCCTATTTTGTTCAAAATTAGACAAAATGATAGTGGCGGACTGATCAGTACAGAAGCAATGATCCGAAGAATTCCTTTCACTACAGATACAAAAACGTCCCTTTACAATTATCAACAGGCTTCACAAATGCTTAATGGGCCAGATAATGGAGGAACAAAATTATGGTGGGATAAGAAGTTATAATTAATCAGAATCATTTATATACAGAGGCATCTCAAAAATCAGGTTGTACCCTGAGTGTTCATTTCGTAAGGAGAGGAGAATCTCCGATAATTTATTCTTCTATAGTTTCGTTTTAAGTCGGAATGAAATTTTGAGATGCCCTCTTTTTTTAGAACCTTATTTTAATATGGGAAAAAACAACTCTGAAACCCGTTCAATACAACCCATCCTTTGGATATCTACATTATATTTTGCAATGGGAGTGCCCTTTGTAACCATTAATGCAGTTTCCGGGATTATGTATAAAGATATGGGAGTTTCAGATGCCCAAATTACATTTTGGACAGCTCTGGTTATGTTCTCCTGGACGTTAAAGCCTCTTTGGAGTCCTTTTCTGGAGATCTATAAAACCAAAAAATTCTTTGTTGTTGTTACCCAGTTTGCGATAGGGATTTTGTTTGCTTTGGTGGCATTAAGTCTTCCTTTGCAGGATTTTTTCAAATACAGTATTGCTCTTTTTGCGGTTATTGCCTTTTGTGGAGCGACTCATGATGTGGTGGCAGATGGAACTTATATCAGTTTCCTTACCAATAAAGAGCAGGCAAAATATATAGGCTGGCAGGGAGCTTTTTATAATCTGGCCAAAATTATCAGTAGTGGGGCATTAGTTTATTTTGCCGGGGTTTTAGAAAAAACAAAAGGGGTAACCCGTGCATGGATGATCATTATGGTGATTTATGCTCTATTGTTTTTTGTATTAGCTATATACCACTACCTGATTCTGCCAAAAGAAAACAAAGAAGTATCAGAGAAAGATAAAAAAACAGCAGGAAATGTCCGTCAGGAATTGCTGGAAGTCATTACCTCATTTTTTACAAAGAAGAACATCTTATGGTCTGTACTGTTCATTATTTTGTATCGTTTTGCTGAAGGATTTGCTATAAAAATTGCACCGTTATTTTTTAAAGCACCAAGGTCCTCAGGAGGATTAGGACTTTCAACATCAGATATTGGACTTATTTATGGAACGTATGGTTCTGCAGCATTTATTTTAGGATCTGTACTGGCCGGTTATTTTATTTCAGCCCGCGGATTGAAGAGATCATTGATATGGCTATGCTCTGCATTCAATATTCCATTTGTAGTCTATGCTTTATTAGCGTACTACCAGCCTGCAGATCTCTTGCCGGTAGGAATTGCAGTTGTGGTGGAGTATTTTGGTTATGGTTTTGGGTTTGTCGGACTTATGCTGTACATGATGCAGCAGATTGCCCCGGGAAAACATAAAACAGCCCATTATGCATTTGCAACAGGTATTATGAATCTCGGAGTGATGATTCCGGGAATGTTCAGTGGAATGATCAGCGACTGGGTAGGATATAAAATGTTTTTTATCTGGGTACTGATCGCTACTATTCCGGCATTTCTTGTAACCCTATGGGTTCCGTTTCCATATTCGGAAAATCAAAAAGAACAATAAATCAATTATTAAACAAATTTAAATAAAAAGTAAAAATACTTTATGACAGCTCAATCAGTAATGATCCCATGGCAGGATCGCCCGGAAGGTAGCAATGATATCATGTGGAGGTTTTCCGAAAACCCGATCATTAACAGATATGCAATACCAACGTCAAACAGTATATTCAACAGTGCTGTGATTCCTTTTGAGGATGGATTTGCAGGGGTATTCCGCTGTGACAACAAAGCGGTGCAGATGAATATTTTTGCAGGTTTCAGTAAAGATGGAATCAATTGGGAAATCAATCATGACCCTATTGAAATGAAGGCAGGAAACACAGAAATGATTGAATCTGATTACAAATATGATCCCCGCGTTACTTTTATTGAAGACCGTTACTGGATTACATGGTGTAACGGATATAACGGACCTACCATTGGAATTGGATATACTTTTGATTTTAAAGAATTTTTCCAGTGTGAAAATGCTTTTCTGCCATTCAACAGAAATGGAGTGCTTTTCCCTGAAAAGATCAATGGAAAATATGCGATGCTGAGCCGTCCAAGTGATAACGGACATACGCCTTTTGGTGATATTTATATCAGCTACAGTCCTGATATGAAATACTGGGGAGAGCACCGTTGTGTAATGAAAGTAACTCCTTTTGAAGACAGTGCCTGGCAGTGTACAAAAATAGGAGGAGGTCCGGTTCCTATAAAAACAGAGGAAGGATGGTTACTTTTCTATCATGGGGTAATCAACACCTGCAGAGGATTCAGATATTCAATGGGAGCAGCATTGCTTGACCTTGAAGATCCTACAAAAGTATTGTACAGAACAAAACCTTATCTGCTGGCTCCGGCAGAAGTGTATGAACTGACAGGAGATGTGCCGAATGTGGTTTTCCCATGTGCTGCATTGACTGAAGGAGATAAAGTAACCGTATATTATGGTGCTGCCGACACAGTGGTAGCTATCGCGTTTGGATATATTTCTGAAATTATTGATTTTATGAAAAAAAATTCAATCTAAATGAGGTTTTTTAATATGTTGATCGGCTTAATTCCCTTTATTATTGGGATATTTGTAATGGTTTTCATATTTTTAAACCAACTTTTAAAATAAAAAATTACTGATACCTCTTATCATGAAAAAAGAATTGCTTATCTGTTTTTTTACACTCCTGGTTTCTACGGTGAATGCCCAACAACAAAAGGGTGATGTCTTATCCTGGGTAGATCCTTTTATTGGGACAGGAGGCCACGGCCATACGTTTCCGGGAGCTACCACACCGTTTGGGATGATTCAGCTAAGTCCGGATCAGAATACTAAAAGTGGAGACTGGGACTGGTGTTCCGGGTATCATTACAGCAGTAAGACGATCATGGGATTCAGCCACAATCACCTTAGTGGAACAGGATGGGCAGATCTTGGAGATATTCTGGTTATGCCTACCGTAGGTCAGGTAAAAATGGTTCCGGGATCAGAAGATAACCCCGAGACAGGCTATCGCTCAAAATTCAGCCATGAAAAAGAAACGGCGGCCCCGGGATATTATTCAGTAATGCTCGACAGCTATGGAATCAAAGCCGAACTTACGGCTTCCCCAAGAGTGGGATTTCATAAGTATACATTCCCCAAGAGTGATGAATCCAATATCATTATTGATCCAACCAATAAAATTTTTGGAAATATTTACCATACTCTGGTAAGTGTAGAGAGTAATAACAAAATAAAAGGATACTGCTACAGCAATGGTTGGGGAGGTAAGCGATTTGCTTATTTCGTGATGGAGTTTTCAAAACCTTTCAAATCTTACGGAGTGTATGCCGAAGGGAAAATCAAAAACAACGAAAAGATTGCCCTTGCTAAGGATGCGAAAGCTTTTGTAAGATTCTCTACAGAAGATAATGAAAGTATCGAAGTGAAAGTCTCTTTATCTCCGGTAAGTACAGAAAATGCACAGGAGAATTTTGATGCTGAGGCTACGAATGTGGATTTTGCAAAAGCTAAAGAAATGGCACAAAAGACATGGAGAGATCTTATCGGAAGATTTCAGGTGACAGGAGGTACAGACAGTCAGAGAAAGATTTTCTATACAGGGGTTTATCATACATTTATAGCTCCTAACCTTTATATGGATGCCAATGGAGACTATGTGGCTGCTCAGGAAAATATGAATACCAAATGGTTTACCAACTACAGTACCTATTCTTATTGGGATGGCTTCAGAGCAACCCATCCTCTGCTGACCATTATGGATCAGAAACATACCAAAGAATTTGCCAACTCCCTGATCAGCAGGTATACGGACCGTAAAGACCATATGCCTATCTGGGAATTATGTGGATACGATAATTTCTGTATGTTGGGTTATCACAGTGTATCGGTCATTTGGGATGCTATTTCAAAAGGTGTACCGGGTATTGATGCTGAAAAAGCCTTTGCTGCAATGAAAGATGCTTCTTTAACAGATAAAATGAGCAGCAGTGATGGTGGAGGAGGCCTAAACGATTATATTAAACTGGGGTATTCTCCTTCGGAAAACGGAGCTTCTGTTTCTGCCACCCTTGAATATGCTTATGATGACTGGTGTATCCAGCAGCTTGCAGAAAAACTGGGTAAAAAAGAAGATGCAGAAGTCTATAAGAAGCGTTCTATGAACTTCCTGAATACTTTCAATAAAGAAAATAGTCACTTCTGGCCAAGACAGAAAGACGGAAAATTTTTAGCAGATTTTGCACTGAACGATTGGAAAAAGCTTCAGCCACACTGGGTTTCCGGGAACATCTGGGCATATGATTTTTTTGCTCCTCACCAGATTGATGAAATGATGAACCTGTACGGAGGGAAAAAAGGGTTCGAAGAAAAACTGGATAAAACATTTACAGAAGCTCTTAATATGCAGGGAGAACAGCATGTTGATATTTCAGGATTCATCGGTTCTTTAGGGTTTGGAGATGAACCGGGACATCATGTTCCATACCTGTATAATTATGCAGGAAGTCCTTATAAGACTCAGAAAATGATCAAATATATCCGTGATAATATGTATGCGGCTAAACCTGATGGAATTGTGAATAATGAAGACTGCGGACAGATGTCGGCATGGTACATTTTCTCTTCATTAGGATTTTATCCGGTGACACCAGGGAAACCTGTCTATGCAATTGGTGCCCCTCAGTTTCCTAAAGCTTCATTGCTGCTGGAAAATGGAAAAACATTTACCGTAGTAGCAGACAAGATATCCGATAAAAACATTTACGTTCAGAAAATGTTCCTAAACGGGAAAGAGTACAAGAGCTGGGAATTGAACCACAGTGATATTATGAATGGTGGAGAGCTGAGATTTGTAATGGGAAGTAAGCCTGTAAAATAAGACTAATAAAAATAAACGAAATAAAAGTATCAATGGAAAGGAGAAATTTTATTAAAACAAGTGCACTGGCAGGAGCCGGATTGCTGTTTACACAGAATGTTTTTGCAAAGAATCTGGTTATGGACGATTTTCCGGTTGTTCGTGTTCCTAAAGATAAAAGACATTTTACCAGTGAATCCGTAGAAAGTGCTATTGCGGCTTTTAAAAAGAAAGTAAAAAATAAAGAATTAAGCTGGCTTTTTGAAAACTGTTTTCCGAATACATTAGATACTACTGTTTTTTACAGTGAAAATAATGGAACTCCTGATACTTATGTAATTACGGGTGATATTGATGCGATGTGGCTTCGTGACAGCTCTGCGCAGGTTTTTCCTTATTTACAGTTTTCAAAAAAAGATGAAAAACTTCACAAGCTTATTTCGGGGGTTATTTATAAACAGACGAAATTCATTCTGAAAGACCCTTATGCCAATGCATTTTATAATGATGACAAAAAAATAAGTAAGTGGAAAGAATACGATCATACAGATATGAAACCTGGTACCCATGAAAGAAAGTGGGAAATAGATTCTTTGTGTTATCCTATTCGTTTGGCTTATCATTTTTGGAAAACAACAGGAGATACCAAACCTTTTGATGCTAATTGGCTACAGGGCATTAAGCTTACCCTACAGACATTTACTGAGCAGCAGAGGAAAAAAGATCTGGGACCTTACAAGTTTGAGCGTACAACGGCTTGGGCTACAGATGGTGTTCCTATGGGAGGATATGGTTATCCTACAAAACCGGTTGGACTGATCAGTTCCATGTTCCGCCCAAGTGATGATGCTACGATTTATGGATTTTTAATTCCTTCTAATTTATTTGCTGTGGTAAGCCTACGTCAGGCAGCAGAAATGGTTTCTCAGATCAAAAATGAAAAAGGGCTAGCTCAGCAACTTACCAGCCTTGCTGATGAGGTGGATGCCGCCATTAAAAAGTACGGAATTTACAATCATCCGGAATATGGAAAAATATATGCTTTTGAAGTTAATGGCTTTGGAAGCTATAACCTGATGGATGATGCCAATTGTCCGAGCTTATTGGGTCTGCCTTATTTAGATGCCGTAAAAGCAGATGATCCTGTGTATGTGAACACTAGGAAATTTGTTTGGTCAGAAAATAACCCATTCTTTTTCAAAGGTAAACTGGCGGAAGGAATTGGAGGGCCACACATTGGGCTTGATATGATCTGGCCGATGAGTATCATTATGAAAGCACTCACCACTAAAGATACAGGTGAGATTAAATGGTGCATAGACACCTTACAGAAAACGCACGGTGGGACAGGCTTTATGCATGAGTCCTTCCATAAAGACAACGACAAAAAATTCACCAGAGAATGGTTCGCATGGTCGAATACTTTATTTGGAGAATTATTATGGAAAACCTTTAACGAAAACCCGGAGCTGCTGACATAGCCCCCCTATTTTATATGACCTTCTTTCTTAGGTATGTTTCTTTAAAAAACATACCCAGGGAGTGGTATATAGAATCCCGACACCAAAAACATCAAAATAATGTATACAATGAAAAAAAAATCCTTTTTTATGGGCCTGATGGCAATGATGCTTCATTCAGGCTCTCTTCTCGATGCACAACAGCTTAATAATCCTGTTGGAATATGCTATGTGGAAGTGAATAACAACAATATGCTGAATGCAGGATCCTATACCCTGCAGAACAGTGGAAAACAGCTTTTTGACGTCGCTATTATTTTTGCGGCCAACATTAATTATGATGTGTCCAAAAGCAGAGCGTACATTTCAAACAATAATAATGTTACCAAAGTATTGAATGATGTCGATACATATGTGAAACCTTTACAACAAAAAGGAATTAAGGTTTTACTTGATATTCTGGGAAATCATCAGGGAGCTGGGATCTCAAACTTTCCGAATAGGGAAGCTGCGAAAGATTTTGCCCTGCAGATCGCAAATACTGTTTATACTTATGGGCTGGATGGGGTAGACCTGGATGATGAATATGCTGATTACGGAAATAACGGAACTGGACAGCCAAATAGCAGCTCTTTTGTAATGCTTCTTCAGGAACTTAAAGCAGCAATGCCTGATAAACTGATTACCTTCTATTATCTGGGCCCAGCAACTTCAAGGCAGAGCTATAATGGAGATCAGGCCGGAAATTATATTGACTACAGCTGGAATGCCTATTACGGGACATACAGCGCTCCGAGTGTGCCTCCTCTTACCAAAGCTAAGCTTTCTGCTGCGGCAACATGGATCAATAACACCTCTACTTCTACACTTTCCACTTTGGCTACCAATTCAAAAAATGACGGCTATGGCGTATTTATGTGGTATGATCTGCCGGGTACAAACATGGCCAGCTATTTAAGTACAGGATCCAATATACTCTATAACCAAAATACAGTATTGTCGGGCCAGCTTTATTCATGGACTCAGGGGGCAGCGTGTGATCCGCCGTTAGGATTAGAAGCAAACACTCTTACAGGAACTTCTGCAAAATTAAACTGGACCTCCAGCGGCTCCCAAACTTACAATATAGATTATAAGCCTGCCAGTTCAACAACCTGGACGAATGTAACAAGTAATTATACAGGAAGCAATATTGTCGTAAATAATTTAACATCCAATACAGAATATGACTGGAGAATACAGTCTAACTGTTCTTCAACGTCAAAAAGTACCTACATTTTTGCCCCAAGATTTAACTCAGGAAACGGATGTGCCACTCCATCAAATTTAATAGCATCCAATGCCCTTGGAACAACTACCAAATTATCCTGGGATACTGTAGGAACAGCTGCTTCCTATACTTTACAATATAAAAATACAGCAGCCTCAACGTGGACTACAGTTCCTAATATTACCACCAATACCTATACCCTTCAGAACCTGACTGCCAATACCAACTATGTATGGAAAATACAGTCTGTATGCGGAGGAACAACTACCAGTACCTATTCAGCAGATACTCCATTCAATAGTGGGCTTGTTCCTGTTACCAGCCCTGGCCCAAGATCTCTTTCTTTTAACGGAAGCAGTCAATATCTTAATGCCGGACAATTTAACCTCAATGGAAATGCTGTCACTTTTGAAGGCTGGGTAAAAGTAAATGCATTCAAAACTGCTTTCCCTTATATTTCGTCAGTAATCGGAATTGAAGTGGGAGATAATAATTCAGCCATACTAAGATTGGGAGATGCTACTCTTGCCAATAATAAACTGCAGTTTACCTTAAGTTTTGGTTCATCTCAGATAAAATTGAACGGAAATACAGCTCTTAATGCCAATACATGGTATCATGTGGCAGCAACTTATGATGGAGCAACGATGAAACTCTACGTCAATGGTAATCTTGATGCAAGTACTGCGGCTACCGGTAATTTTACAGCAAATGGTATCCTTTATATGGGTAGAAATTATGATAACTCCCGTGCACTTAATGGATCGCTGGATGAATTCAGAGTATGGAAGAAAGCTCTGACGGCTCAGGAAATCCTGGATAACAAATGTAATATTGCGGCCAGCTCAACGAGCCTGGAGGCCAATTGGAAAATGGATGACGGAAGTGGAAGCGGAGCAGTAGATGCTACTCCAAACGGTCATTCCGCTACTTTAATCAGTATGTCGGATGCCAACTGGAAAACAGAAGTCCCTTGTCCTTCTTCTTTATCTGTAAAAACGGCAAAAGGAATTGAAAATAAACAGGAAAATACAGCGTATCCGAATCCTGTTAAAAGAGGAGAGGATATTAAGTTTAGAATTGATGACAGATCTGCAAGCGAAATATCTTTGTATGGAGCTTCAGGAACATTGTCTAAAAAACAGAATATTAACCCAAATAATAATGTAGTTAATACGCAGGATTTACCCGCGGGTACTTATCTTTACAAAATTACATCAGCTGATAATAAGGTAGTGTCATCTGGTAAAATAATTGTAAAATAAATATAAGATCTAATCAAGACCTGCGTTATGTTTTTAATAGCATAAGGCAGGTTTTATCTGTTAAAATTTAGGAAGTAACTGATGGTAAAAAAAATATTATTAATGATATTGGTGGTGAGCTTTTGTATGGGATTTTCTCAGCAAAACTATGAACCGGTAGCCGCTAATCTTAAAGCAAGAACAGAATTTCAGAATGAAAAATTCGGTATGTTTATCCATTTTGGATTATATAGTGAATTGGGCAGGGGAGAATGGGTGATGAACGATGATAAAATTCCAGTGAATGATTACACTAAGCTGAAAGATTTCTTTAATCCCACAGAGTTTAATGCTAAAGAATATGTTACAATGGCTAAAAACGCCGGAATAAAATATATTACATTAGTGACAAGACATCACGATGGTTTTAGTATGTGGGATACCAAATATTCGGATTTTACGATCATGAATACCCCCTTTAAAAGGGATCTTGTGAAAGAGCTGGCTCAGGAGTGTCATCAGCAGGGGATCAAAATAGCATTTTATTATTCACTGTTGGACTGGAGAAGAACTGATTATTCTTACTGGACAGGCCGTACAGGGAAGGAAACCGGACGTACTGAGAAAGGAAACTGGAATGACTATATCCAGTTTATGAAAAATCAATTGACAGAACTATTAACCCAGTATGGTGAAGTTTCAGGGATCTGGTTTGATGGGTATTGGGATCAGATGGAAGAGGAAAAAGAAAACAGAAAGGAACAAACATATGTAGATTGGAGAATGGAGGAAATATATCAGCTTATCCATACACTTCAGCCTCAATGTCTTGTTGGGAATAATCATCATATCACTCCATTAAAAGGGGAAGATTTCCAGATGTTTGAAAGAGATATTCCGGGGCAGAATAAAAGTGGATTGAGTTTTCAAAAAACATCTCAACTGCCTTTAGAAACCTGTGAAACAATAAATGGCTCCTGGGGGTTCAATTTAAAAGACAACAAGAATAAAACATCTAAGGAACTTTTAGATTTGTTGGTCAATGCAGCAGGAAGTAACGCCAATTTGTTGTTAAACGTAGGACCTATGCCTAATGGTGAAATTCCGGAACCTTTTATTCATTCCTTTACAGAAATGGGAAATTGGATGAAAGTGTATGGTGAAAGTATTTATGGAACAAGAGGAGGGTATCTTCCACCTCAAAAATGGGGAGCCATCACTCAGAAGACAGGTAAAATCTATGTTCATATCCTTAATAATAAGGAAGAAAAAACAATTACTTTGGAAAATTTTCCATTTAAAAAGATTAGCTCTGCCTATTTGTTAAAAGATAGAAAACCTATAAAATATAATTTAAAAAATAACACCTTAACATTTGATAGCTATACTGTAAATAGTCAAAACCCAAATGTTGTTATAGCTTTTGAAGGAAAATAAATTGGAAAAATAATGCAAAATATACTAGGAATAGACATTGGAGGATCCCATATTACACTGGCTCAGGTGAATTCTGAAAAACGTGAAATCATTTCTTCAACATATGTACGGGAGCATGTAGACTCTTTTGAATCTAAAGAAATCATTTTTTCTGCATGGGTTTCAGCGATCGATAAGGCAGCCCATGATTTGGATAAAGAAGATCTTTTATTGGGAATTGCAATGCCGGGGCCTTTCGATTATGAAAATGGAATATCTCTGATGCAGCAAGGAAAATTTATAGACATCTATCAGGTTAATATCAAAGAAGAGCTGGCTAAAAGAATGTCGATTTCTCAGGATCAGATATATTTTGTAAATGATGCCGCTGCCTTTATGGAAGGTGAGGTTTTTGGAGGTTGTGTGCAGGGTTTCAACAAGGTTTTTGGAGTAACGCTGGGAACAGGATTGGGAACTACTTTTTATAATGGGGAATTTGCCACTGACGAAGATCTTTGGGATTCACCCTTTAAAAAATCTATTTGTGAAGACTATCTGGCAACACGCTGGTTTGTTAATTATTATGCTGAATTAACAGGGGAACAGATTTCAGGAACCAAAGAACTGCTGGATAAACCCCTTGAAATACAAACCAAAATATTTGATGAATATGCAGATTCTTTTTCCGAATTTGTAGTACAATACGTGAACCATTATGGACCTGAAGTTTTGGTAATTGGAGGGAATATTGCAAAAGCATATCCTTACTTTGAGAAGCGGTTTATTCAGAATTTAATAAAGAATAATATTAACTTGCCCGTTAGAATTTCTGCTATTTTTGAAGATGCAGCCATCTTAGGTGCGGCCAGTTATGCTTTGAAAATGCTTAAATAAATAATAAAACGATACAATGAAGTCTTTATTTTCTACTTTTTTTCTTTTATTACAGGTCTGTGCATTCGGGCAGAACGGATCTCTTGTAGATTATGTGAATCCGTTAATGGGAACTCAGTCTAAGCCTTCTTTATCCAATGGAAATACCTATCCGGCAGTCGGACTTCCCTGGGGAATGAATATCTGGACTCCTCAGACAGGTAAAATGGGTGACGGATGGGCATACACTTATGATGCCGATAAAATAAAAGGATTTAAACAAACCCATCAGCCTTCTCCATGGATGAATGATTATGGCGCTTTTTCCATCATGCCGGGTGTTGGTCAGCTAAAATTTAAAGAAGATGACAGGGCAAGCTGGTTCAGCCATAAAGCTGAGGTTTCAACCCCTTATTTTTATAGTGTATACTTAGCTGATATTAATGTAACAACTGAATTTACACCTACAGAAAGAGCTTCTTTCTTCAAGTTTGATTTTCCTAAAACAGACAGTGCTTACGTAGTAATTGATGCTTTGAATAAAGGCTCTTACATTAAAATTCTTCCTAAAGAAAGAAAAATCCTGGGGTATACAACCAGATATTCAACAGGAAAATATGAGAATTTTAAAAACTATTTTGTGATTCAGTTTGATAAAGATTTCGAGCTGACAAAAGCCTGGAAGAATGATAAGCTGGTTAATGATCAGCTAGAAATTACCAGCGATCATGCCGGCGCAGTTGTTGGATTTAAACTCAAAAACAAGGAAGCGGTTTATGCAAAAGTAGCTTCTTCATTCATAAGCTTTGAACAGGCTGAAGTGAATCTGAAAAGAGAAATTGGCAGCAAAAATTTTGAACAGGTAAAAACCGAGGCTAAAAATATCTGGAACAAAACATTAGGAAAAATAGAGGTGAAAGGAGGAACAGATCAACAGATGAGAACCTTTTATTCTTCTTTATACAGGACATTGTTTTTTCCACAAAAATTATATGAAATTGATGCTCAGAATAAAATAAAGCACTGGAGTCCTTACAATGGTAAAGTGCTGGATGGTAGGATGTTTGCCGGAACAGGTTTCTGGGATACGTTCCGTGCTTTGTATCCTTTCCTGAACCTGGTATATCCGGGGATCAATGTTGAAATGCAGGAAGGATTGGCCAATGCCTACAAAGAGGGAGGCTTCTTACCAGAATGGAGCAGTCCGGGATATTCAGATATTATGATTGGAAACAATTCTGCATCTGTAGTAGCAGATGCTTATATAAAAGGACTTCGTGGTTATGATGCAGAAACCCTTTGGAAGGCTGTAAAACACGGTGCAAATAATGAAGGCCCTATAGAAGCTGTAGGCCGTGCAGGTGTGGAGTATTACAATAAACTGGGCTATGTTCCTTATGATGTAAAGATTAACGAAAATGCAGCCAGAACCCTGGAATATGCATATGATGATTTTTCTATCTACCAATTGGGTAAAGCATTAGGAAAACCGGCTTCGGAAATTGATATCTATAAAAAAAGAGCCTACAATTATAAAAATGTATTCGATCAGGAAACAGGTTTGATGCGTGGTAAAAATAAGGATGGTAACTTCCAGAAACCTTTCAATCCCTTCAAATGGGGTGATGCTTTTACAGAAGGAAACAGCTGGCATTATACCTGGTCTGTTTTTCAGGATATTGATGGCCTTGCCACATTGATGGGAGGCAAAAAGAAATTTGAAGCCAAGCTGGATGAGGTTTTCTCTCTGCCACCGGTTTTTGATGACAGTTATTATGGAAGCGTGATCCACGAAATCAGAGAAATGCAGATCATGAATATGGGGCAGTATGCTCATGGAAACCAGCCTATTCAGCATATGATTTATTTATACAATTATGCCGGCTCTCCCTATAAAACACAATATTGGGTAAGACAGGTCATGAATAAACTATATATGGCAACACCCGACGGGTATTGTGGTGACGAAGATAACGGGCAGACTTCTGCGTGGTATATTTTCTCAGCATTAGGATTTTATCCGGTAACACCGGCAACAGACCAGTATGTTTTAGGAGCTCCATTGTTCAAAGAAGCTACTGTTCATCTTGAAAATGGCAAGAAAATTGAAATAAAAGCTCCGGAAAATAATTCCGAAAACCTATATGTAAAATCATTGAATGTAAACCAGCAGCCTTATTCCAAAAACTGGCTAAGCCATAAAGAACTGATGAAAGGTGCTGTTCTGGATTTTAAAATGGATAGCCGACCTAATAAAGAAAGAGGTTCACAGGAAAAAGATTTTCCATATTCAATGTCAAAAGAAGAATCAACTAAATAATTTTAAACTACAAATACAACTGTATGAGTACAGAAAAGAAAGAAATATTCGCTAGAGTAGAAAAAATGCTGGCAACGCAAGGATTTAATCTTGCTGCAAAAGATGATACAAGACCATGGGGTGGTTTTTTTGTGATTGATGAAACTCAGGCACAGGATTTTGCCAACCAATATTTTGATGGAATTGATGTAGACAGTTTAAGAATCGGAGGAAAATTGAGTCCTAAAATTCTTATAGTAGCTCCTGAAGCAAGACTAAGCTGGCAGTATCACCACAGAAGAGCTGAGATCTGGCAGGTAGTAGAAGGAACCGTGGGTATTAAGAGAAGCAATACCGATGAAGAAGGAGAATTGAAAACCTACCATCCGGCAGATCAGGTAAAACTTCAGCAGGGAGAGAGACACCGTTTGATCGGTTTAGACGGCTGGGGAGTTGTTGCTGAAATCTGGCAGCACACCGATGCCTCTCATCCTTCTGATGAAGATGATATTGTAAGAGTACAGGATGACTTCGGAAGATAGTTCAGGATAAGTACAAATAAATATCCCATTTTAGTTGATCATTTGATGACTAAAATGGGATTTGTTATTTCATTCCGCAGGAAATGCTAAACATTCAATTCTTATTTTCCTGCCAGGTATTTTCTATTTCTTCCAGTGTCTTTCCTTTGGTCTCCGGAATTCTTTTCCAGATAAAAATAAAAGCAATGACCGCAACGAGCATATAAAGCCAGAAGGTATACGCATTTCCTATACTTCCTATCAGTACAGGAAAAGTCTGAGAGACCAAAAATACAGCTGCCCACAGAAAGAAAGTAGCAACAGACATCGCTGTGGCCCGGGCCTTGGTAGGGAAAATTTCAGCAATCACAACAAATGTAAGAGGCCCCAGGGACATGGCAAAAGAGGCAATATATCCCAATATGGCAATGAGAACAAGATAACCCTGCTGCTGTGAGTAAAATGCCAGACCTACGATAAACAGACAGATACTCATACCACTGGTACCGAGCAGTAATAATTTTTTCCGTCCCCATTGGTCTACATATCTTATGGCCACGAAAGTAAAAATGACATTAATAATACCCACCAAAATGGTCTGTATAAAGGCAGAATCAGATCCTACACCCGTTGCTTTAAAGATTTCCGGAGCATAATACATAATCGCATTGATCCCCGTTATCTGTGAAAATACAGCGAGTAGAATACCAATTCCCAACGCCCGTTTTACCTTTGGCTCTCTGACGTCGGAAAAGGAAAAAGGGGTTTCGTCTTTGAGTGATCCGTTAATAGATTCAAGCTCCTGCTGAGCAATAGCTTTTCCATTGATCTGACTAAGGATTTCCAAAGCTTCTGTATTTCGTCTCTGCCCGGCCAGCCAACGCGGACTTTCCGGTACAGTGAGCAATAGCAATACAAAAATTACTGATGGGATAATTCCTGAGCCAAACATCCAGCGCCAGCCGGTAGAAATATTCCAGCTTTCATTATGTATCCCTGCAATATAGGCATTCACAAAATAGATGATGAGAATTCCGGAGACAATTCCCAATTGGAAAATAGAGATCAGACGTCCCCGGATGCCAGCAGGCGCCATTTCTGAAATATACATCGGAGAGAGCATAGAGGCAATGCCTATTCCCATACCACCAATAATCCGGAATAATACAAAGATCCAAAGATTGGGAGCTATAGCTGTACCTACTGAAGAAATGGTAAACAAGAAACCGGAAAGCATCAGGACTTTCTTACGCCCAACATAATCACTAAGCTTCCCGGAATACATTGCTCCGACAATACAGCCAAGCAAAGCACAGGATGCCACCCAGCCGGTCATCACATCAGAAAGCTGGTAATAGATCTTCATAAATCCGATAGCTCCGGAAATCACCGCCGTATCATACCCGAATAATAAACCGCCCACGGAGGCTACCAGGGTGGCTTTATAAATAATATTTGAATTTGGAGTTGGTGGCATATCGTTTAGTTTAAAACTTTTTCTGCAATCATATCCCTTCGGATGCTTGCCTTTATAGTCACACATTCTTTACCTGCACTTTCACCATAAGGCATAATGGTATAAGCTCCTATATCAGCCGGTACAATAAAGGTTTCGGCATAATGAATGACATAAGGCTCAAAACGGTGATCCGGACTCTCTACAATAACTTCATGGCCTTCTACCAGATTCAGTACATTCACTACACCTTCCGTATGATGAATCACTTTTTTTGTAAACCAATGTCTTCGGGTTTCTATAAATGACAAGGCATCTAGTCCGGTGCGTTCTTCTCTCCATCCATCTCCTTCAGCCACGGACTCGGTAAGATTAAGAATATTTTCTTTGACCCATGAAGTCGTACGATCCCATTGGATTACATTGTTACCGTGTTTCAGAGATATAGGCCTGGGTTTTCCATCCAGTCCCATTCTTCCCCAATCCCACAGCTTGAAGGTAAAAATATAGGGAGTAGCACTAATCTCCAGTACTACAGAATCTGCTCCTGAACAATGTACGGTGCCTGCCGGGATTGACACATGATCATGTTTGCGGACCGGCCATTTTTGTACATATTCTTCGGTATCAAAAGGGATGTTGTCATGCTGTGCCGCTGTTAAATCTTCCATCATCCTTTCCGGATTGATATTTTCTTTCAGGCCAAGATAGACAAAAGCATCGTCTTTGGTATCCAGCATATAATAACTTTCATCCTGAGTATAAGGCATCCCGAATTTTTCTTTGATATATTCTTTCAGTGGATGTACCTGTAAGCTCAGATTGCCTCCTTCCATGGTGTCCAGAAAATCAAAACGGATAGGAAATTCATCTCCAAATCCTTCATATACCTGTTTTCCCAATAAGGCTTCCGGCTGAAAAAATACCAGGTTAATGGCAGGTATTTCTACGACCTGATCTCCAAAGCCTAATAATAAACTGTTTTCTTCTGGAACACAGTCGAAACCCCAGGCATAGTTGGGACGGCTTCTGTCTAAATCACACACCTCTTTTAACCATTGGCCTCCCCATGGTCCCGGATCAAAAAAAGGAACGACTCTAAAGGGACGTTTTACAGTTTTCTGCAGCGCTTCCAATAAAGCTTGTACCCCGATCATTTTGGGGTGATGAGGTAAAGTGGTATCAAGCACAAACTGACAGGACTTCAGGATGCGTTTTTTATAGCGGTCGCACACACGCCAATCTACAAAATAAGCATGCTTGTATTGATAGGCAACAGAATCAGTATAATTGGTTCTGCCCAGATTACAGGCTGTATTGTTGCGGTAGCGCATTTGTATTTCCCATCGGGGCATATCTGCATAAACGGAAAGATCAGACTTAGAGTAGACTAAACTAGCTCCCGGTCCTATAATGACTGTACAGTCATTACTATGATCTATACTTTTCTGAAGTACAGCCACTTTTGACGGATCAAAATAATCCTCCAGTTCCAAGGGCGTTATATACCCGAATACAGGATCATCTGTTACGTACTTTTCCACCATTTCGGTAATTTCATCCTCAGATTTCATAGCCTCTGTAGTATTGAAGATACGTTCAGGGCTTAACCATTCCTGTACTGAAGTGATGATTTCTTCCAGCAATACTCCCGGATAACATTCAATAGCTATTATTTTTGAAGTACCTTTTTGAAGTGCTTTCGCAATATTTTCCCAGCCGGTTGTACAGGTGTGCCCCTGTATTTCAATGATGGGATATTTATTAAAATTTGATTTCATTCTTATATTTTTATTAATTACCTACAAGATGTGCTATTCCCAATAGAGCGGCTGTATCAGGAAATTCACCTTCCTCAATGCTTACTTTCCCCCAGGGTGTCCAGGCATGAGTTTCTATATGTTTTCTGATGTAAGGAACAATCTGAGAACTACTGGCCATAATTCCTCCAGTAAGAACTAAAATTTCCGGGTCATAAGCATGAATGAGATTAATGGCACATGCCGACCATACCTGTACACTTTGTTCACGAATATGTAACGCCGCTGCATCGCCTTCCTGTGCCAGGTTGAAAATTAATTCATAATCGATGGCAGGGGCATGGGCTAGGGGACTTTCTGCAAAATTTTTATCTGAACGGGCTATGCTGGTAAGATTCCAGGTTGAAGCTTCGGTTTCTACACAACCTTTATTACCGCAGTTGCAATGGATTCCTTTGTAATTGATCACAGAATGTCCACCCAGTATTCCTGCCGTAAAATGCTTACCTCTCAATAACTGCCTGTCCATGATAGCTGCACTTCCTATTCCCGTTCCCAAAGTCATGATGACAGCACTGTCAAAATTTTTTGCCTTTCCATATTTCCATTCTCCCCATAGAGCAGAACGGGCGTCATTTTCTATGCTAAAGGGTAGGTTGAAAGTCTGTAAACACCATTCTTCTAAATGAATACCGGGAGCATCTCCAAATTTCTTATCAATTGAAAGAATCTTTTTCTGAATACTGTCTATAATACCGGGAGAAGCCATCCCAAGTCCTGTAATCTCTGCTAGGGAAATTCCTTCCCGGTCAAGCAAATCTTCTACAGCCTTTTGGATAAAAGGGAGTCTCTTTCTGAGCCCGCTACCGGAATCAGCATCAATAGAATCAGAGGAAAGAACAGTATTACCCTGTACAATACCTATTTTAATCTTTGTGCCTCCCATATCGATGGCAATTACTGGCTTTGACATTGTTTTACTTTTAGTATTATTAAATGGGTATAAAGATCATATTCAAACCTATAAGGGTTAGTTTTAAGGTATTACCTTTATTTCTACTACGTCCATGCCTGATAAACTAAGTTTTTCGTTTGGAGACATTGTTTTGCCTGTTGTAAGGTCAATAAGTTTCGATGGCTGCAGTTGTTTCCATAAAAATGCAGTGGTCTGCTCCTTCTCATCAGGATTATACAGCCTGATCAGGAAGCTCTGATCTTCCTGTGGAGTAATGCTTGTTACTACCAGTTTATCATTATTCATAAGAAAAAGGCTTCCTGTAAGGGGTGATTTTTCTTTCATGGGAATAGCGATGAGAGGTTGAGTAAAAGCAGCTGCATATTTTTCATTTTCTACAGCATTAAAAGCAGAATGCGGACGGAGAGCATAGCGGTAATGTACCGGACCTTCCTGATCTGCCTTATAATTGGTGTGCCAGTAGTTATTCATGGCGTAGCTGAACCAGTTGGTTGTATAAGGAGTTCCCTGATCCTTCCATTTTTTGTGGCTGTTGTCAATAACCATTCTTTCGTCAATCATTTCTGCCGCTTCAATCAATGGCGTTTCCAGCATCATCCACTGCATACCCTTTTGTCCGAAAGAAGCATCAACCCAACGTCGGCTGTACCAGTAATCCATATTAGATCCCGGAAGCTGGTCCGTAAGATATTTCATGGTACCGTATCCTGCATCTACAGTTATGTTTTTAAAATCAGTATTGAAAGGGAATCCAAAATGTACAGACTCTTTTGAACGGACAGACTTTTTATCGAGAATGTTTTCCAGGGAAATTTCATCACTGTCTGCCCATAGGGTGATTATTCTTTCCAGCTTTTTTGCTCCCGGAGCTTCTGATACCAATGAAACTCTAGCCATTGCCGGTCCCTTTTCCAATACTTTTACCTGTATGTCAGAATTGGATACAGCTTCTTTCGGATCGGATCCCGGAACATACCAGTAGCTGTTCAACCCTTGATTGTTAAAACTTCCTGCATAATTAGTTGTACTGTTATCTGTAAAATGGGTGATACTTCCCGTTTTAGAATCCCATGTTACGGTAACCTTTCCATTCGATATACTGTTAGTGGTTATAGTGAAAGGGTCAGCAGCAGGGACTTTAGTTTTAATAATGGTATAGACTGCAGAACCAAGTGGTGGAATATTTTTCGCGATAAATGCCATAGTTCCATCCTGCAGCTTTTGTAAAGGGATCTTATTCCCGGAAGCATCCTGAACGGCGTTTCCAAGGTTGGCTTCCGGAACGGAGACTGTGCCGCTACGTACCCACGAAGAGGTATTAAAAACAACAATCGTCTTAGAAGCCGGATCAGTAATGGGTTGTAGTAGCTCCTTTTCCAGCTTGTCTGCCAGAGAACTTCCATCGAGAGAGAATTGTTTCTTTACCTGCCATTGGTCTTTTACAAAAGGAAGATCCGGTGCGGTAATACTGTTGAATGCTCCCCAGGTGTGTTCATGAAACAAAATAACATTTCTCCATGCCTCATAAAAATGCTGACCGTTATATTGGCGAGGATTCAGCATAGCGTAGAGGGTGGTGAGCTGTTGCAGCTTTAAGCTGCTGTTTCTGTTAATCCCTTCTTCTTTGGCGGTAGACATTGCTCCGTCCTCCCAATGAGGGCTGATATCTCCTTTTACTACAGGAATCTGGTCTCCGTATTTTTTCTCAAAAATTTCAAACATTTTTTCATTGGTGCTGAGTACTATTTTTGGAGATTCATATTTTTTATTCCATTCGTCCACAAATTTTGAGATAGAAGGATCTATAGGTCCATTATCAGCAACAATATTATATCGCCATTGTACCATATCATAAGGATAATTGGCATGGGTAAGATCTTCCAGATATTCTGCAATTTTTTTCTGACCATTTTCAAATACAGCTCCGGGATGAACTCCATGCCACGAAGAATATCCTCTTCCTGCGGTCCAGAACAATATTTTTTGTTTTCCGGATGGAGATTGCCACCATACAGGTTGATCACCCCATTTTTTGACAAAGTTTCCTACACGGTCTCCAAGATAAGGATTTGTTTTTCCCAGATAATTAGGCCCACTTGAGAAATATTTTACACCGGATGAAGCCAGGGCCGGAACTAAAGACCATGCAAATCCGGGAACATCAGACATCATGGCACTGTTGATCGTAAAGCCAAATTCCTTTTCCAGTTTCTGCGCGTATTCAGTGTAATGAAATAATTCCTCCGGCTGGCTAAGTCCTGTCAGAATATTACCATACATGGCAGAAAGACCAATACCTCCCTCTTTGACGGCTTTTGCAAAAGCCTTTTTATCTTCGGGAGTTGCTTTTCGCATAAAGTTTTCCACATCCCAAAGGGCTTCTACATTCCATTTAAAACGGGCTTCCTCAGGTAGATTTTTGGTTTCCTCAATCATTTTGAGCGCATCATAGATATTCTGGGTATGAATCTTTTCTACTTCTGCCTGGAGATGTGAATATCCCACATCGGTATGAGAATGATGAACGAAGTATAAGGTACGGGGAACTACAGCTCCTGCCTGAATGGTTTTACGGAGAAGCTCTTTTTTTTCTGAGGTAACCACCAGTTCTATATTACCTCCTTTTGAGGAAAGAGAAACAGGAATGTCAAAGGTTTTAATACCATCCGGCATCGTAAAAGAGAAAGTGTCTTTGTTATCTATTTTAGCGGTTATTTTTTGTTCCGGACCAAAGTGAAGGGTCGTAAGGGTGAGAAGACGTTTGCCGTCTTTTAAAAGAAATGGGGTAGACTGGGCATCTATTTTTTCCTGAAATGTAAATTTATAAGTCATCAGCCAATCCCGGCTATTCTGTGCTTGTCCCACTATTTTTAAACGGAGAGGTTTTCCTGGGGTAACCTTACTCACAGGAACCCGCAGATAAGCGATACCATAGGAATCTTTCAGTCCGTCCATTTTGGTTTGATGAAATACAAAAGCTGTACTGTCTGCCGCTTTAGCAATCCAGTCCGGACGCTGATTGGCGGGATAGGTCGTAAGGGTTAGTGCTTTTTGATCATTGATGTATAAATCAAAATTACGGGGTCCTCCACTGGTTCCGGACGAATGGGAAACCAACCAGTTAAAATATACATATGAGCCGGTATTTTTTTGTGGTACAGGAGCTGTTTCCCATTCGATGGTCTTAGCTCCATCTGTGGTACGCGTAAGTAAAGCACGGGTAGCATGATCGGGAAAAGCCGAGAAATAGTCGATATTCTCACCACTTATTTCACGGGAATATCCGTTGGTTGCCTGTATATTCCCAAAATAAGGAACATTCTTCTGAGCATAGATACCATTGCCTGTCATCAAAAAGGAGATCAGCAAAATAAAATACTTGTTATACATGGGCTTCATTTTTAATAATTATATGTTGGAATGTTTGAACATATTAAACGATAAAAAAACACCATCAATTATCCGGAGACTTGTTAATATCTATGGTATAGGTGAACTTATCCGAACGGTAATAACCGACATTGTATTCTACGGGTTTTCCGTTGATATCATAGACAAAACGCTCGCGCTTCAGCACCGGAAAACTGGCTGATACTTTTAACTTCTTTCCTATGACACTCCCTGCCTGGCAGGCACTGATGTTTTCCCGGGAACGGTGTACTGTTACTCCATATTTTTCCTGTAGCATCCCATATAAGGGAATGTTGAAATCATCATTTTTATCAACACCGATTCTTGGATGAAAATAGCTCTCAAAATAAACAATCGGATCTCCCGAATTTTCACCCTTTAATTTAGAAAGTTTAAATATTTTTTTATCCGAAGGACAGTTAAAAAAATTGCAGATTTCTTCAGTAGGCTGTTCTGCACCCGTCTTTAAGGATTGATTGACTACAAGAATTCCTTTTTCCTGCATTTCTCTGGTAAAGCTGTACCAGTGGTCCAATCCGGTGACAAGACTCTTCTTTTCGGCAACACGGGTTCCAATGCCTTTTTTACGGATGATCAGTCCTTCATGCTCCAGTTTGTTCGTAGCCTGACGAATGGTATTTCGGGAAACACCCCAAAGGTTAGCCAGGTCAACTTCTTTAGGTAATAGAGCTCCTTTTTTATACTCTTCCATTTTAATAAGTTTACGAAAAAGTTCCTCTACCTGTACATGGAGTGGGAGTTTGCTGTTGTGATCAATCGTAAAATCTTTAGAAGGTATGTTCATACATATAATAAAGTGTAAATATAATAATTTTTTGATTTCAAGATCATTTTTTTATTAAATCTGTTGATCATAGATCCTTGAAGTGAAGAAATAATAATAAATATTCTGGTTTTATGGCGGCCTGTCGATGATGATCACCTCGGTATTTATGGACCATACGACAAAAAAATCCCACAGATCTCACGAATTTCACAGCGCATAAGCCTGTGTGATCTGAGAAATCTGTGGAAATGTTTTAGCGTTGAAAGGTTTTTTCAACCCGTATCAATGACTAGAAAGTAACATCAAGCCCAACATAGAAATTAGCTTTCATAATAGGAGCGTACACCATTCCGCCATCAAAATAACTTCCAAAAGGATTTTTAAAATCAACAATTGCATTTTTCTGATAGTATGAGGTAAGGTTCTCTCCCCCTACATAAGCTCTGATCTTTTTATTGAAATTTCTTGAGATCTGCGCATTAAGTATGGCATACGATTCTGAATACACCGGTAACTGAAATTCTGCAGGGTTGCTTGATGTATCCGGAAGTCTTTGTTTTCCTACCCAGTTTAAAGTAGTATCAAAGCTCCAGAATCCGCCTTTATCATTTTTATTGGTGGCATAGGCTAAATTCACAAATCCTCTGTGCTTAGCCATAAAAGGAATTTCTCTTCTTCCACCGATATAATCTGCCTGTACATCATAATACTTGTACGCTAATCTTACATCAAAGTTTTTGAAAGGAGTAAAATCCCACTGCGTTTGAAAAGAGTTGGCAAAAGACTTGCCCTCAAGGTTATAGAATGTAAGCTGCTGAGGTGATTTATCCAAATCTACCAACACCTGGTCCTGGAAATCCGTTCTGAAGAAATCTGCAATAATAGTTGATTTTCTTCCGAAAATTTTAAATTCCTGTTGCAGGCTTACTCCATAATTCCATGCTATTTCAGGCTTTAAACCATAGATGTTCCCACCGTTTGACAGAATATTAATTGCTCTGTTGGACGCAAAATACTGTTGGTTTTCCGCAAAAACATTAGCCGTTCTGAATCCTCTTCCTGCAGAAAGTCTTAAGATCGTCTGGGGAGTGAAATCATATTTAAAATTAAGTCGGGGGGTAAACTGAGTTCCTGCTAAGTTGTGAAAATCAGCTCTTGCTCCTGCTACTAAAGTATATTTTAAACCTGTTAAAGTATATTCTGCAAAAATTCCCGGAACAATTTCGTTTCTCTTAAGGTTGTCTGTCAGGTAATTTTCTTCATAGCCATCATATAAAAAGCTTGCTCCGGCTTTATACTTGTGGTTGGTATTTCCAATAATGCTTTCAAAAATTAAGTTGGAATAATAAGTGTGCTGTTGCCCGTTATAATTTCTCAGCCCGAAAAAGCTATCCTGTTGGTGATACACATACTGGTTCATCCACCCGATACTCTGGTAAGGTTTTCCTCTAAAAACATATCCTGTTTTGTTCCAAACCTGAAACCTTGAAATATCAATACCTACTCCATAAGCATACTGTTTATCCTGAGCCAGTTTTTTATCAAAATCTACTTGTCCGGCAGTTCTCTCATCCCGGATGAAATTGATTCCAAAGTGAGATCCGAATCCGGATTTTTCCAGATCATTATAATTAAGAAGGTAAGCAGCATTGATTTGTGTTCCTTTCGGTCTGTCCAGGAAACCGTCACCATTCATATCCGTATTTCCAAAGGTTCCGTTTCCATGAAGTAAAAATGTCTGTGACCATTTCTCATTAATGGGAGAAACACTTGTAATATTGGCTTCAGCTCTGCCGTTGAAGTCAGAAAAAAGATTCAGAGAGGTTTCGGGTGTTTTTGCATTTTTCAGAAGCTCAGTATTGATCTGGCCGGTAATACTTTCGTACCCGTTGGTTACGGTACTTCCTCCCTTGGTTAGCTGAATACTTTCAATCCATCTTCCGGGAATGAAATTCAGCCCATAAGCTGAGGCTAATCCTCTGATTTCAGGAAGCTGCTCTTTCGTTAAGCTGGTATATTTCTGGTCCAGACCCAACATTTTTAACTGCTTGGTACCTGTAACGGCATTACTGAAAGATACATCTACTGTAGCATTGGTTTCAAAGCTTTCAGACAGATTACAGCAGGCAGCTTTTAAAAGTTCTTTTTTATCAATATTAAAAACAAGTCCGGCTTCTTTTTTACTTAAAGATGTCGCCGCTTTATACCCTGTTACCACTACACCGTCAATATTCTTTTCATGCTGGCTGTGATCTTCGGTATTGGCTTGCGGCTGATGCTCTTTGTGATCCTCATGCTTTGTTCCTTCTTCATAATGAACATTGGGATTGGCTTCTCCAAACGGAATATCTCTGTCATACAGGCAACATCCCGGAAGGTTCTTATAAACGGCGTCGGAGGTTTTATACTTTTCATTATCATGACCTGCATCAGCAATTGCTTTTAAAATCTTATCTGATGAGGTTTTTGAAGAATCGAAATCCAGGATTACGGTTTGTTTTTCTGCATTCCATTCCGCCGAACCGGCTCCCGCATCTTTAGCTGCTTTTTCAATTCTTGCTTTACATGAGGCACAGTTTCCTTTTACATAAAACTCGTTTTCTTTTTTATGGGCATGATGATCCTGAGATTCTGTAGCAGCCGGCTGAAGGGTTCTATCATAATGACAGCATCCCGGAAGACCTTCATAGGTATCATTGGAAGCTTTGTATTTTTCATTATCATGACCTGCATCAGCCACTTTCTTTAAAATTTCATCTGCGGAAACATGCTCTGTTTCTAATGTTAAAGTTTGCAGATCGATTGAGTATACTGCGGTTTTTGCCCCTGCCTTTTTAGCAGCTCCTTCAATTCTGGTTTTGCACATTTCACAGTTCCCTTTTACTTTGAACTGATTTTTTGAAAGACCCTGAGCAGCAATAAATTGTGTAAACAGGAATAAGGTACCAAGTAGTAACCTGGAAATATATAATTTCATTTTATTTAAAAGTTTAGATTAATTAAAAAACCGTCCATTACATCATATAATGAACAGACTCTGTTTAATTAACCTATTTTAGGCGGCTGCCAGATCTCTTTTAAACGGTCTGAAAGATAAGGATCTGAGTATTGAAACTGAGGGTTCTTATTCGATTTGTAATAAGACAGTTCCAGGCGTAAATTTTTTGAAAATGGAGTTTCTATAAAAGTAAAGCAGGCAACACATGATGAACAACAGTCATCATTACAAGATTTTGTAGTATCGTCTTTGCTGTCTTTTTTAGAAGAATGATGTTTACAGCAATCCTTTTTAGATTCTGCCTTACAGCAAGTATCTTGCATAGATTGGGCATAGAAGCTGTCTTTAGGAACCAAAAAAATTCCTAAACAAAATACTATTAAAAATAGGTGAAGCAGCTTCATTCCTGCAAAAATACAAAATTTATGGCAAAGGATCACCAACTTTCACAGCACAGTTATGCCAGGGTTCACCATGAGCAGGATTGGCTTTTGGTTTTTCTCCCATAGCCAGGTTCTTCGATGCAGGAGCTGGAGCGGGGGTAGGAATAGTCTGTACATTAGCCGTTGGCTGAGGAGCAGGTGCCGGCTTACTGTTTAAAGGCTGTCCCACAGGAATATCACATCGGTGTCCCGGTTCTCCATGAGGAGGATTCATTCCCGGAGCTGTTTTTACCTGTTTGCCGTTATTATCAATAGTAATTTTTCCCGGAGAAACAGCATTAGGGTCAATTTGAATGGCATTATTTCCGTTGACGGTTATATTTTGAGAAACCGGAGTAGGGCTACTGTTTAAAGGTTGTCCCACAGGAATATCGCAACGGTGTCCCGGCTGCCCGTGTGCTGGGTTCATTCCCGGAGCTGCTGCAATAGGAGAAGGAGTAGGGTTAGATTGAATGCCTGCCTGATTCATCAGGGAAGCTTTTGGGGTATTCAATGCTACTTCAGGCTGAGAACCTGCTTCTTTTATATACGTTGCTCTTTCATCCTTTTTACAGGAAACAATAAGTAATGATACGGCGATCAAACCTACAAATGTATTCTTCATATCCATGGGTATGAAACAAAATTAGCAAAACATTTTGAATTGTTTTGCTAATTTTATATTTATAGTTTGATTTTAGAATTAATTTTTCACTAAAAGTCTAAAACCTTCTCCGTGAACATTGATAATTTCCAATCCTTCATCATCTTTTAACAACTTACGAAGTTTTGCAATATATACGTCCATACTTCTAGCTGTAAAGTAATTTTCTTTCTTCCAGATTTTTCTTAAAGCAAGATCTCTTGGCATGAAATCATTTCTATGAATACAAAGAAGTTTTAACAGCTCATTCTCTTTTGGAGAAAGCTTGTATTCTTTATCACCTACTTTTAGCTGTCTCAGCATAGAATCAAAGAAAATATTGCTGATTTTGAACTGCTCCTGTTCTTCATTTTCAAGAGTAGAGCTTCTCTGAAGAATAGCTTTGATCTTGTATAAAAGAAGTTCAGTATCAAAAGGTTTAGTGATATAATCATCAGCTCCTAATTGGTATCCTTTCAAAATATCCTCTCTCATATTTCTTGCTGTAAGGAAAATGATGGGAGTGTTTTTATCAATCTTTTTCACATCTTCAGCTAATGAAAACCCGTCTTTTTTAGGCATCATTACGTCAAATATGCAGATGTCGAATTCGTTTTCTGTAAACTCTTTAAGTCCTTGCTCTCCGTCAGTGGCAAGAGTAACTTCAAAATTATTGATTGTTAAATAATCTTTAAGCACCGCTCCAAAACTCTGATCGTCCTCTACTAATAATATTCTGTTGCTCATAATTTCAATAATTAAAAATTAATACTAAGAATGAACTTTCTCACTCTATCTTCTATATTTTGTTATTTGATTTTTTACTTTATTTAATGTTAGCTCATAGGCAGCTTTATGGTGAATGTGCTTCCGTTTCCTTTATTGGAGTCTACAATCACCTGTCCTTTGTGGAGCTCTACAATTTTCTTAACATACGAGAGACCTAATCCCTGTCCCTTTACGTTGTGTATATTTCCTGTTTCTTCCCTAAAGAATTTTTCGAAAATTTTTGTTTTGTTTTGGGTGTCCATCCCCATTCCTTTATCTGAAACTTCAATAACATACCAATTTCCTTCATTTTTCGTTTCTACATGAATTTCCGGAGCTTCAGGAGAGTATTTGTTGGCATTGTCTAATAGATTAACCAGCATATTCGAGATGTGGAATTCATCTATTTTAAAAGTATAATGAGTCGCCGTAAACTTCTGGGTAAGCGATCCGTTTCTCTGTCCTACAATGAGATTGAAAGATTCTGTAGTCCTTTTGATGAGTTCTCTTACGTTGGTTTCCTTCAGGAAGAGTTTTACTTCATTTCTTTCAAGCTTAGACATATTAAGGACATTTTCTACCTGTTTTTTCATCCTCAGGTTCTCCTGTTTGATGAGTTCTGAGTAATATTTTACCTTATCGGGATTCGTGGCAATTTTATCATTGGCCAAAGAGTCTGTCGCTACAGAAATTGTTGCTAAAGGTGTTTTAAACTCATGAGACATATTATTGATGAAATCTGTCTTTACTTCAGCCAGCTTTTTCTGCCTCATCATATAGTTGATGGAGATAATGTAGATCCCAAGGATCGTCAGTAACGAAAGAAAAGTTCCCAGCAGCATAGGCCAGTTGTTCATCGCCAGAGAATATTCTTTTTTAGGAAAAACCAGGGCTAGGCTGTATAACGTATTTTTTTTGTCTGTAAAAAGTGGATAGTTATACGTATTGCTGTCTTTTTTCTCTTTATATGTTTTATTGGCAATACTGGTGAGCTTATTGTTTTTGTCAATAACTCCGTACCCAAATTTTGCCGTAATCCCTCTTATTTTCAATTCTTTTGAAATAACGGAATCCAGAATGACAGGATCCACTCTCTTCGCGATCGGTAAATTGCTTCCGTATACTTTTACAAACTCTTTAATGGCATAATCTCCATTTTCAATATCTGTATTGAGATCAGCAGTAAGGAGCTCCCGGTTGGTGGTATCTCTTTTGATCTTATAGGCTGCTTCGTCAGTATATAAGGTAGTCAGTTTTACAGTGTCTCCTTTTTTAGAAATCGGAAGCTGGGTATTTGAAATAATATTTTTAGAGTAGATGATCTGTCTCTGAGTACCAGAATCCTCTACCTGTTGAATAGTTGTCAAAGAAGGCTGGCTACTATTGGCAAGAATTGTTTTTCTGTTTTCTTTATTCAGGTATTTATCAGCTTCAATCTCTTCAATATTTTTGGATACGTTTTCCAGAGCTGAATAAACTTTGTTTGAAAAGTCCTGTTCAAGAGTGCCGTAATAACGTTTCAGCCAATAAAATTGGAGCGTAACGAAGACAATCAGTGAGATCGTCATAAACACCGAAATTATTGGGATGAATTTATTATTCATTATTTTATTTTATATGTTTTGGAAAAATGAATGTTAAAATTAATTGTTTTAAGACAAGGTAAACAAAAAACGAGCCAAAAAATTGTATTTTTTTTCTTAAAAGGGTGTTTTTTAACAATTATTTATGAATTATATAATCCTTGTCATATGAAAAGTACGGTAAATAAATAAAGAAGTAACTTTATTAAAAATAATTACTTATGGAATCTAATATCATTTTCAACAAAGATTTTGATGCATATGCAGTGTATGTAATGAAAATTTATAATGCAGATGTTTCAACGGTATGGAACTATTTTACTCAATCCGAATTATTGGATCAGTGGTGGGCTCCCAAGCCCTGGAAATGTGAAACGAAAAAGCAGGATTTTAAAGAAGATGGAATTTGGCTATATGCCATGGTGGGTCCTGAAGGGGAGAGGCATTATGCTCAGGTAAAATACGGGGAGATTATGGAACATAGAAGTTTTGATGGAGTTGATGCATTCTGTGATGAAAATGGCAAGATTAATGAAAATTTCGGACAGTCAAAATGGCTTATTGGTTTTACGGGAGTAGAAGAGGGGACAAAAGTGACTGTTAATATTCATTTTATGTCAGCGGAAGCATTAGAACAGCAATTGGAAATGGGTTTTGAAGAAGGATTTAAAATGGGGCTTAGCCAGCTTGAGGAGATTTTAAAATAAATAGTAAGACTAGCTGAGTCTTTAAGAATATAATTAGACCTAGCGAAAAATCAGAATGTTTTTTGTTGATTAGGCTAATACCTGAAAAAAATAAAAGCTTGGAAAATATCCAAGCTTTTATTTTTATAGCAATTCTTCATCCTGAAAATACTGAATAATCGCTTTTTTCATAAGCAGAGACTGCTCATTAGGTCTTAGTTCAGGCAGGCCTTCCACTTTGTCAAAATGTGGCCATCCATCTTCATAATGTGTAAATTTATAATAGCCAAAAGGTTCTAATAATCTGCATACGGCAATATGAAGGATATTCAGTTTATCGTCTTTGGTATATTTTTGTTGACCGCTTCCCAATTCCTGAAGTCCTATCAAAAACAATATCGTTTCAATCGGCGGATTTTTTTCAGTCTGGAAATTGTCTTCAAAAAATTGTTCTATTTTTTTCCAATATTCGGATTCGTTCATAATTTTATAAATAATAAATTATAAGTGTTAAATGATAAAGTTAACTTTTTAGCATTTTTCTATATGAAGAAGTCACTTTTAGTATTTCTTCAGTTTTGTTTTTTATATCTGTTAGTAGCTCTTTTTGAACATATTCCAATTCTTCCAACATTTCAAGCCAAAACAATGTTTCATCAGTTTCTTCAATAACAATAGATATCTTAGAAAATCTTTCTGCTTTTGACCTTGCTCTCACATAGCCCGATAGTTGGCTGCCATAGAGGTTGAGGATCGGAATATTTGTTTTCTTATAACTCCAAAAGCTTCGTTATAAGGGTGTTTTGATAATTCCTTAATGATAGTGATGGCTAACTGTTTTGTTTTGAAGGCAAAAATTTTGTTATAATCCAGACTATCCATCATTTATCATTTATAAATTATCATTGATTTTTAAAAGGAATGCATATTCCAATGCGTCTTCCTTCAGTGATTCAAATCTTCCACTCGCTCCTCCATGTCCTGAGCTCATATCAGTTTTGAAAACTAAAATATTATCATCTGTTTTTAATTCTCTCAGCTTTGCTGTCCATTTTGCAGGCTCCCAATACTGTACCTGTGAATCATGAAATCCTGTAGTAATAAGCATGTGCGGATAATCTTTTGCTTCCACATTGTCGTAAGGAGAATATTCTTTCATATAATGATAATATTCTTTGTCATTCGGATTACCCCATTCGTCATACTCTCCGGTTGTTAAAGGAATCGTATCATCAAGCATAGTGGTCACTACATCCACAAACGGAACCTGTGCTACAATTCCATGGAATAACTGAGGTTCGTAATTAACAACAGCTCCCACTAAAAGACCTCCGGCACTTCCACCCATAGCGTACATATGTCTGGATGAAGTGTAATTTTCTTTGATTAGATATTTTCCGGCATCAATAAAGTCAAAAAATGTATTTTTCTTAAAAAGCATTTTTCCGTCTTCGTACCATTCTCTTCCCAGGTATTCACCACCACGGATATGGGCAATAGCATAAATAAATCCTCTATCCAGAATTGATAATCTTACATTGGAGAAGCTGGCATCTACAGTATGTCCGTAACTTCCATATCCATACAGAAGAAGTGGCGTGTCTGCCGATTTTTTGGTGTCCTTATGGTATACCAAAGAAATTGGAATTTTTGTTTCTCCATCCCTTGAATCAGCCCATATTCTTTCGGAAATATAATTTTCAGGAAAGAAATTTCCACCCAGAACCTCTTGTTGTTTAAGAAGTTTGGTTGTTTTTTCTTTCATATTATATTCATAGGTAGAACTTGGCTGCGTCAGTGAAGTATAGCCATAGCGTAAAATCTCTGTGTCAAATTCGAGATTTACCCCAATATAGGTAGTATAAGTAGGATCTGAGAAAGGTAAATAATATGATTCCTGTGTTTTTTCATCAATGATTTTGATTTGCAGCAATCCACTTTCTCTCTCTTCAAGAACCAGATAGTCTTTAAAAATTTCGAAACCTTCCAATAAAACTTCAGCGCGGTGCGGAATCACGTCAGTCCAGTTTTCCATGCCACACTTGCTGATCTTTGTTTTTACAATTTTGAAATTGATGGCATCATCAGCATTGGTAATGATGTAGAATTCATCTTCATAATGCTCTACAGAATATTCAAGATCATCTATTCTTGGCTGAATGATCGTCCATTCTGCAAATACATTATCAGAAGGAATGAAACGGTGTTCATCAGAAATAGTGCTTGAGCTTGCGATGAAAATATACTGTAATGATTTTGTTTTGAAAACATTGACGTCAAAAGTGTCATCTTCTTCATGGAAAATCAAAATATCTTCCGATGAATCAGTTCCCAGCTCATGTCTGTATACCTGAAATGCACGAAGACTCTGATCTTTTCTGATATAAAAAACATGTTTGTTGTCATTGGCCCAAACAGCCTTTCCTGTGGTATTAGGAATACTGTCCGGAAGTATTTCTCCGGTTTCTAAGTTTTTAAATTGCAGAGTGTAAATTCTCCTCCCTACATTATCCGCAGAAAAAGAAGCCAGCGTATTGCCTGGGCTTACCGCTACACTTCCCACTTCAAAGAAGTCTTGGCCTTCGGCTAGGGTGTTGACGTCCAGTACAATTTCTTCCTGATTGTCCAGACTCTTATGTTTTCTGCAGAAAATAGGATATTCTTTACCCTCTTCATAGCGTACAATATACCAGTATTCATTAAAGAAATAAGGAAGAGACTCGTCATCTTTTTTATAACGGGCCTTCATTTCTTCAAAAAGCGCCTCCTGAAGTTCTTCAGTGTCTTTCATGATGAATTCTTCGTAAGCATTTTCCTCTTCAATATACTGGATCACTTCAGGGTTTTCCCTTTCATTGAGCCAAAAGTAATTGTCGGTTCTTTTATCGCCGTGAGTTTCTAATATTTTTTCTATTTTTTTTGCTTTTGGAGCTTTCATCCGAATATTTTGATTTTTTACTGAAGAAAATATGCCCTGATCCCTTTCATTTTGAAAGGAGCTTTATACGGACATTTTATTCAATGTTAATTTTTATTCAAATATAAGAAAGGCTATCAGATTTTTGATAGCCTTTACCGTTAATATCGTTGAAGTGATTATTTTTTTATGGTTTTTATGGTTTTTGAAGTCCCATCCTCCATATTTAAAGTGATTAAATACATTCCTTGTTTTAGGTCACCTAAATACACCGAAGATGATGGCTTTTTAATTACCTTGGTTAATCTTCCTGAAATATCTGCTATATGAATAGATTTTATGTTAGATACATCAGAAATGTTGAGCAGGTCAGTAAATGGATTTGGGAATATTTTTATTTTTTCATTTTGATCAGAAACTTCATGGGTTGCTAATAATGTGTCATCATAGGCGGAAATCTGGAATTCACCATTGTCTGTATAGTCACTATATTTCCAAACACTTATATATAAAGTAGCTCCAGGAGTTTGCCCGGTTAACGAAAGAAGTGAAAAATAGCCGTCACCGTCATCCTCGTTACAGCCAATTTCTGTTAAAGAACCACAGCTTCCACTGTAAGCTGTAAGTACAGTGTCATCAAAATCGGAACCGGAGACTTCCTTTGTTTCTATCTTAAGATTTCCGCTTTGCGGTACTACAACTTTAAACCAAACGTTTTCTACAGCATCTGCATTACATGAAGGCAAAGATCCGTCAGTAGTTGCTTCTGTGTTATCGGAAGTAATTGCCCCAGAAGGGAAATCTGTTCCAACTGTTAGAGAGACTGCTCCTGTGCAGCCATCATTGGCTGGTGGAATAAGCTCATAAGCCGAAATTTGAAAGTCACCACTATCTATAGTGTCGTTGTATTTCCAAACACTGATGTATAAAGTAGCTCCGGGAGTTTGCCCGGTTAATGAAAGGAGTGAAAAATAGTCATCGCCACCATCATCGTTACAGCCAATTTCTGTTAAAGAGCCACAACTTCCACTATAAGCTGTAATTACAGTGTCATCAAAAGTGGAACCGGAAGCTTCCTTTGTTTCTATCTTAAGATTTCCGCTTTGCGGCACAACAACTTTAAACCAAACGTTTTCTACAGCATCTGAATTACATGAAGGTACAGAGCCGTCAGTAGTTGCTCCGGTGTTATTGGAAGTAATTGCTCCCGATACGAAATCTGTTCCCATAGTTAGGGAGATTGCTCCTGTACAATCGTCATTTTGTGCATTTACAAATACAATTGCGAATAAAAATAAAGAGAATAAAACTTTTTTCATATTAAATTTTTTATAAATATAAATATAAAAAATCTCAATTTGGTGAAAAAAGAATAATGTATTAAATATTTGATTTTCAGTAGTGTATTTTTTTATTTTATTTGCTTTTAAATAAAAAAACCATCTTTTCGAGCTCGAAAAGATGGTTTTTTTAAATTTTTATTAAAGGCTATTTATGCAGAGCCTTAACATATTTTTCCAGAGCCATTGTCATGGATGGGGTTTCTTTTGTAGGTGCCATTAAATCTACCTTTAAGCCAGCTTCTTCCGCTGCTGCCAAAGTAGTGTTTCCAAAAACACCGATTTTTGTTTCCTCTTGTTTGAAATCAGGGAAATTTTGCTGTAAAGACTTAATTCCTTGTGGACTGAAGAAGATCAGCATATCATAATCCTTAATGGTGATATCTGTCAGGTCACTACATACAGTACGGTACATGATAGCTCTTGTCCATTCTACATTAGAAGAATCTAGAGTTTTTACAATATCCGGACTTAAAACATCTGAAGATGGTAGCAGATACTTTTCAGTAGGGAATTTTTTGAAAAGAGGAAGTAGGTCTGAGAAATTTTTCTCTCCAAAGCTGATTTTTCTCTTTCTATACACAATGTGCTTTTGAAGATAGTTGGCAATGGCTTCGGACTGACAGATGTATCTCATCGTATCCGGAACAGCAAAGCGCAGATCCTCTGCAAGTCTGAAGTAATGATCAATTGCATTTTTACTGGTGAAAATAATCCCAGTATATTGCGTTAGATCGATCTTCTGAGTTCTGAGCTCTTTATTGTCAACTCCTTCGACGTGGATGAAAGGGCGGAAATCAATCTTTATTTTTTCCTTCTTCGCTATATCCAAATATGGAGACGATTCACTAGGCGCTGGTTGAGAAACCAATATAGACTTTATTCTCATCATTGACATTTATTAAAAAAATAACAACTTCCAAAGCAGTAATAATGGTGCGATTTGGAGGGTGCAAATATACAAAAATTTATAATACCATTTCTCAGGAAGAATCTTGTTCTTGTGAAATAAATAGAAAAAGACTTTGAAAATGAACACAAAAGAAAAGAATGAGAAATAGTAAAGAAATATTTTATTTCTGTCAATAGGGAAGTAATAATGGGTTACACAAAGAATTATTAATAAAAATGACAGAATGAAATAAAATTTAGTGGAGGTGAAATAAAAAATTGTCCATTTTTTTCCATCGCCTATACTTTGATAAAATAAAAAGCCCAATGCTGATTTTATCAGATAAAAAAATAAGACAGCCAGTAATGTATATCCAAATTTATTGAGCTGATATCCTAAAAGCTGTAAATCCGCAATATATTTAGGAACAACCGGAATGTACTGGGAAATCAAAACGGAAAGTGTAAGGGTTGTTACACATGATGTAATGATCCAGCTTGGCAGGTTATTGCTTGCATCAAAATATTTTTGAAGCAGAAAATCTTTAAGGCTTGCATCACGTTCTATGATGTTCATCATGAATACATATAAAAATATGCATCCTACAAGAATGAAAATTACCCAATCATTATTCTCGGGTATCCTTACTTGATTTATAAAGTTTTGTGATGATAGCAAAATTTATTTTTTTTTAATTTTTATGTAACCCTAAATAACACAATTTGGCACAGATTTTCGTTATCGCATCATCTGCAGCTAAAATAAATCCCTCCATCGTATTATATATCATGCAGATTTAGTGAATGTCAAAATTCAGTTAAACCTGTGGGAAGTATTTTTTGCAAAATTATAGATTATTTTGTATAAAATAAAAAGGTTAAATAAACTATCTTTGCAAACTGAAATGAAAAAACTAGTCATTATCCCCACTTATAACGAAAAGGAAAATATTGAAAATATTATTTCCGCGGTTTTTGCATTGGAAGATGACTTTCATGTTTTAGTGGTGGATGACTCTTCTCCGGATGGTACGGCTGAAGTAGTAAAAGAGCTTCAGAAAAGATTCTCACATCATTTGCATTTGTCTGTAAGGCATATAAAGGATGGTTTGGGGAAGGCATATATCCATGGATTTAAATGGGCTATCGAAAACAAATATGATTACATTTTTGAAATGGATGCCGATTTTTCTCACAACCCCAATGACCTGCCTAAACTTTATGAAGCCTGTCTTCAGGCAGATATGGCTATCGGATCCCGGTATTCCAAAGGGGTAAATGTGGTCAATTGGCCAATGGGGAGAGTATTGCTTTCTTATTTTGCCTCGAAATATGTGAGATTTATCCTGGGACTTTCAATTCATGATACTACAGCCGGTTTCGTTTGCTTTTCCCGAAAAGTACTGGAAGAGATAGGTTTAGAGAATGTGAAACTGAAAGGATATGGGTTTCAGATAGAAATGAAATTCAGGGCTTATAAAAAAGGCTTTAAAATTGTAGAAGTTCCTATTATATTTACCAATAGAATTTTAGGAGAGAGCAAAATGAATGGCGGTATCATTCATGAGGCTGTTTTTGGTGTTTTAAATTTAAAGTGGAAATCAATTATCAACAGATTATGAGACAGAGCATGACCAATTTTTCTCACCCAGAGGAACATTTGTATGCGAAGTTCCATCAGACCATTAAAAATTATAAAAATAAGCTGATGAAAAAGCTGATCTTTATTTTCGTTTTGTTATGCATGTTTTCGTGCAGCGATTATATCGATAAACCTAAAAATCTGGTCGATAAGGACTTGATGGCTGAAGTTTTGGCGGATCTTACGATTAATGATCAGGCCACTTTTATGTATCAGGACAGTAATTTAGAAGCTGGTACAAGATTCATTCTTAAATCTCATAAGGTGAAACCCAATGATTTTGTTGAAAGTTTTAAATATTATGTGATCAAGGATGAAATGCAGGATATTGCCAATAAAGCCCAGGAGATTTTATTGAAAAAAGATCCGAAAGCCGATAAATACATAAAAGATAAGCAGAAAAATAGTGGAATTCCACCCATCATGAAATAGTGATTGTATAGGAATACCCCATTTGATAAAATTATGAATTACTGAATCGATCAGTTAAAAGTATACTAATGAAATTTTTTAATATAGAAAAAACCTCTGAAGGAAAAGCCAGAGCAGGAGAAATTACCACAGATCATGGGAAAATACAGACTCCCATTTTTATGCCTGTGGGAACAGTAGCGAGTGTAAAGACAGTTCATCAGAGAGAATTAAAAGAAGACATTAAGGCCCAGATTATTTTGGGAAATACCTACCACCTGTATCTTCGTCCGGGAATGGAAACGATGCAGGCTGCAGGAGGGTTGCATAAATTCATGAACTGGGATCTTCCTATCCTTACAGATTCAGGAGGTTTTCAGGTGTTTTCCCTGGCGAGTAACCGAAAAATGACTGAAGAAGGAGCGAGATTTAAATCTCATATTGATGGAAGTTATCATATGTTCTCACCGGAAAGATCAATGGAGATTCAAAGACAGATCGGAGCGGATATTTTCATGGCTTTTGATGAATGTACTCCTTATCCTTGTGAATATAATCAGGCCAAATCATCAATGGAGCTTACCCATCGCTGGTTAAAAAGATGTATAGAATGGACTAATGATAACCCTGAATTATACGGGCACAAGCAAAGGCTTTTCCCTATTGTGCAGGGATCTACCTATTCGGATTTAAGAAAGATTTCAGCTGAAGTTATTTCGGAAGCCGGAGCAGAAGGTAACGCTATCGGAGGTCTTTCTGTAGGAGAGCCCGAAGAGGAAATGTACAGAATTACAGATGAAGTTACGGATATTCTTCCTAAAGAAAAACCAAGATACCTGATGGGAGTAGGTACTCCCTGGAATATCCTGGAATCTATTGGATTAGGAATTGATATGATGGATTGTGTAATGCCTACAAGAAATGCTAGAAATGCAATGCTTTTCACATGGCAGGGAGTGATGAACCTTAAAAACGAAAAATGGAAACAGGACTTTTCTCCTTTAGACGAGTTTGGAACAAGTTTCGTAGACAGAGAGTATTCAAAAGCATACCTTCGTCACCTTTTCGTGTCCAAAGAATACTTAGCAAAACAAATTGCTTCTATTCATAACCTGGCATTTTATCTTGATTTGGTTAAAGTAGCAAGAGAGCACATCCTTGCGGGAGATTTTTATGAATGGAAAAACTCTGTAGTTCCGGTTCTCAGACAAAGACTGTAGAAGACTATGCTTAAAATAATAGACAGATATATCATTAAAAAATATCTTGGAACTTTTAGTTTCATGCTGATACTGCTGTCTATAGTAGTACTTGTTATCGATGTTCAGCAAAAGATTCCAAGGATAGAAAATGCAAAAGCTATTGACGCTAAGCTGGATCTGGTGTACTTCCTGATTCATTTTTATCCTTTCTGGATTATTAATCTTGTGGTGACATTCCTCTCCATTCTGGTATTTATTACGGTGATTTATTTCACATCCAGGATGGCCAATAATACGGAGATTGTGGCTATTATAAGCAGTGGGGCCAGTTTTCACCGCTTTGCAAAACCTTACCTGTATACTTCAATTCTGATTGCTTTGATGTCTCTTGTGGTCAACCATTTGGTGCTTCCATGGGCTAATATCAAGAAAAACGAATTGGAGGCTTATACCTACAATGCTGCCAATAAAGAAAAGATTTTAGGAACAGCCCCGGCATCTTCACAGCTCAGTAAGACTGAGTATATTTTTGTTGCTTCATGGAATAAAAGAGAAAAGAGAGGTTCCAGTTTTATATATCAGAAGTTTGACAAAAACAGAAGAATGGTTTATGAACTGAAAGCCAGTGAAGTATATTGGGATCTTGCTAAGAAACAGTTTGTTCTGAATAATTATCTTGAAAAGACTATTAATAAAGACAATACGGAAAAACTGGGTAATGGGGTAGAGCTAAGGAAAAACTATGGGCATTCCCCGGAAGAGCTTTTCCCTAATGAGCTTTTGGGACAGAATAAAACGACCCCAGAACTTTTAAAATTCATTGATAGAGAAAAAGCAAGAGGAAACAGTAACCTGAACTCTTATCTGAATGAGCTTTATCAAAGGACTTCTATGCCTGTGTCTATCATTATTCTGACCTTTTTAGCCCTTTCGTTATCCTCACAAAAGAAAAGAGGAGGGCTTGGAGTCAACCTTGCAATAGGGATTTCATTAGCATTCCTTTTTGTATTTTCATTTGAAGCTTTAAAGGTAGTTTCGGAGAATAAAAGTCTGCCGCCAGCTTTGGCGATGTGGCTTCCGAACCTGGTATTCCTTCCGCTTACTCTTTATTTGTATATCAAAAGAGCGAATCAGTAAAGGAGTTTTACTTCTTTATGGTAAAAAGAGCGTAAGCCGTTTTCCAGTTCTATCCAAAGTTCACCTTTTTCGTCTGCATTCCTGATAATGCCATTTTGGCGTTCTTTTTCAATTTCAAAAACTGAGATCTCATCTTTCCGGAACAGATGTTTATTGAATGTATCCAGGATTTCCTGATCTGAAGGAATATTTTTCAGTCTTTCAGATACATATTCATGAAGGTTTGCCGCCACATCTTCAAGGTCAAATAGCTGCCCTGTTTGCGTGAGAAGCGATCCTGCATTGGATATTTCATCAAATTTCTCCTGAAGAATATTAATTCCGGTTCCGATAATGAAATAATTATTTTGATTAATTTTTTTCTTTTCAATCAAAATTCCAACGATTTTTTTACCTTTAAGGATAATATCATTCGGCCACTTTATTTTGACGTCATGATCAGCCAATTTGGCAAGGAAATCCCTGATAATAATTGCGGTATAATAATTGAATATAAAGTCAGAGCACAAGATGTTCTGAGACTTCACTGCCAGCGTATAAGCCAGATTTTTTCCGGCAGTTTGAGTCCATACATTTCCATACTGACCGCGGCCTTTCGTCTGGTTAAAAGTATGAAGTCCTATAAAATCTGAATTTTCGTAAAGTAAAAACTTTGATATTTCGTCATTAGTAGAAGAACATTCTTTCAGGTAGAATAGTTGGCTCATTTAAGAAAACTTTAAGACATTAAAGGGGTAAAAGTAAGGTTAAAGTAAAGAAAAAACAATAAATTTGCAGATTATAGTATTTTTTTAATGAATAAAACAGCAGAAAAACAAGCATTATTAGATAAAATCGTTGAAGCTATCCAGGATGTAAAAGGAGAAGATATCATGATCTTCGATCTTTCAAACATTGAAAACTCCGTAGCAGAGACGTTCGTAATATGTAGTGGAAACTCAAATACACAGGTATCTGCATTAGCAGGAAGTGTAGAGAAGAAAGTAAGAAACGAACTTCAAGACAGACCTTGGCACGTAGAAGGTACGGAAAATGCAATGTGGGTACTTGTAGATTATGTTTCAGTGGTAGTTCATATATTTCAAAAAGATGTACGTGAGTACTATGATATAGAAGAACTTTGGGGTGACGCAGTCATTACCAAAATAGAAAATGAATTTTAAAATTTTAAAAAGTATAAATGAATAATAAAGGATTCAACTGGTTCTTTCCTATTGCAATCATAGCTCTTTTGCTATTTTTTGGCTCCAATTTTTTAGGAGGAGATAGTGCAAAATCTATTGATGAAGATGGTTTCTTTAGAGAAATGCAGGCGGGGAAAGTCCAGAATGTAATTATATACAAAGACACAGAGAAAGCAGACGTTTTTCTTACAAAAGCAGCAAAGGCAGCAACGGTAACTAAATCTGCCAATGAAAGTAATCCACTTTCGGCGTTGGAAATGGCTCCTAAAGCAGATTTTTCTGTAAAATATGGAGATCTCCAGCTTTTCCTTCAGAAATTTGACCAGGTTAAGGCAACAAATCCAGCTATTAAGACTACAAAAGACTACGGAGCAGGTAAGAACCCGTTCATGGACATCTTATTGTCTGCATTGATCTGGATTGCGATCTTAGGATTATTCTACTTCCTTCTTTTCAGAAAGATGGGGGGTGGCGGAGGCCCTGGAGGACAAATTTTCTCGATTGGAAAATCTAAAGCTAAGCTTTTTGATGAAAAAGAAAGAATTCAGGTAACATTTAAAGATGTTGCAGGATTGGAAGGAGCTAAAGAAGAAGTTCAGGAAGTTGTAGACTTCTTGAAGAACTCTGAAAAATATACCAAGCTGGGAGGTAAAATCCCTAAAGGTGTTCTTTTGGTAGGCCCTCCGGGAACCGGTAAAACATTATTGGCAAAAGCTGTTGCCGGTGAAGCTAAAGTTCCGTTCTTTTCACTTTCAGGTTCTGATTTCGTAGAAATGTTTGTAGGAGTGGGTGCTTCAAGAGTAAGAGATCTTTTTGCTCAGGCAAAAGCAAAATCTCCGGCGATTATCTTTATTGACGAGATTGATGCCATCGGACGTGCCAGAGGAAAGAATAATTTCTCAGGAGGTAACGATGAAAGAGAAAATACCCTGAACCAGCTTCTTACCGAAATGGATGGTTTCGGAACAGATGTGAACGTGATTGTCATGGCAGCAACCAACAGAGCGGATATCCTTGATAAAGCTTTGATGAGAGCAGGACGTTTCGACCGTTCGATCTATGTAGACCTTCCTGAATTGCATGAAAGAAAAGATATCTTTGATGTTCATTTGAAAAAAATCAAGCTGGATGACAATGTAGACAGAGACTTCCTGGCCAAACAAACGCCTGGATTCAGCGGGGCAGATATTGCTAATGTTTGTAATGAAGCCGCACTTATTGCAGCAAGATACAACCATACCTCTGTTACCAAACAGGATTTCCTTGATGCTGTAGATAGAATCATCGGAGGTCTTGAAAAGAAAAATATGGCGATTAAGCCTTCTGAAAAGAAAAGAGTGGCTTATCACGAAGCGGGTCATGCTACCATCTCATGGTTGGTAGAACATGCATCTCCACTGTTAAAAGTGACGATTGTTCCAAGAGGACGTTCTTTAGGAGCGGCATGGTATCTTCCGGAAGAAAGACAGCTTACCACTACTGAGCAGATGTTGGATGAAATGTGTGCAACATTGGGAGGTAGAGCAGCAGAACAGGTAATTTTTAACAATATTTCTACGGGAGCACTTTCAGATTTGGAAACCGTGACGAAAAGAGCTCAGGCTATGGTTACAGTCTATGGATTAAGCCCGAATATTGGTAATATTTCTTACTATGACAGCTCAGGCCAGTCTGAATATTCTTTTGGAAAACCTTATTCTGAAGATACGGCTACGAAAATTGATGCTGAGATTAAAATGATCATTGAAAATCAGTATGACAGAGCCGTAAGAATTCTTACAGAAAATAAAGATAAGCTGGATGCTTTAGCCAATAAGCTTTTAGAAAAAGAAGTTATTTTCCGTGAAGATCTGGAAGACATATTTGGAAAAAGAGCATGGGATCCTGAATTGACAGAGAAACCTGTGACCAATACCATTCCTGAAAAAGATCAGCCGGGAATATTGGATATCCCTCAAATAAAAGAGAAGGAGGAAGAGAGCCAAATACAGGCTCCTGAAAGTCCAACCCAACTTTAAAAATCTTAAAAATAAGATAAATACTACCTGACAATTTTAAAATTGTCAGGTTTTTTCATATTTAAGGAGATATTTTGGAATCTATTGTAATTAATTTTCTATTTTTGTATAAAGTTGACTAAAAATAGATTAAGTTGAATTTATTCAAGAGAATTGTAAGCAAACTTACCAACCAGCCTGAAGAAGAGGACAAACAGAGTCTGGAGAAGCTAGGGGACTCGCTGAAAAATGCGGATCTCGACTATAAGTTTGCGCAATTATTTACGCATTCGGGGGGATTTTTTAATTATTGTGCAGATGAAGCGGAGGCTCTACAAACTTTAAATCAAATTATCAAGATAGAAGGTATTGATAACCTGTTCTGTTGGGATAAAGAACTTCAGAACTTTTTAAACGTTGTGAGGTCTTCTTATACATCAGAACTGCAGCCATCCAATAACGCTGCATTTATCACATGCGAATATCTGATTGCCTATGATGGAAGAATCATGCTCTCCCATAATAATATCCTTCATTACCATTCTTCAAGGTTGCCTGATAAGATTATTATCATTGCCAATGTTTCACAGATTGTGAACAACCTTAATGATGCAATGGGAAAAATAAAAAGGAATGGAAATATTAAGAACCTTACTTCCATTAGTGGAGGCCAATCAAAATTAGACGGTTCTTCTTCCTCCAGTCCTAAACTGTTTCTATTACTGCTTGAAGACTAAGCACGCAATTCTAAATTTTAAATTTTGGACAAAAACCTTATTCAAAGAACGATCTCAGGTATTGCTTATGTAGCTATAATCATTCTTTGTACGACTCCCATTGGAGCACAATTAATCAATACTATTTCTCCGGGACTTATTAAGCAGCAATACCTTTATCATGGGCTGATCAGCCTTTTATTGGTAGTTGGGTCATGGGAATGTATTAAAATCATGAAGTTTGGAAAAGGCTATGAAAAATGGGTGGTGTTCCCTCTGGTCATTTTTATATTTTATATTTTTTCCAAACGGTATTTCAATCATGATTTCTTTTTTGATTTCAGATTGAGTGAAATATTAGCCCTCGCCTTAATTGGGATTGCTGTAGTCACTCTATTTAAATATCCTAACGAATTATACTACGATAGCGGAAAATTGATTTTTACGGTCATTTATGTGGCTTTACCGTTTAGTTTTGCATTAGGACTGCCTAAGTTCTCCAGTTATGACGATACCTTCTCTCTGGAAGTTCTATTTCTGTTTGTCCTGATCTGGAGTAGCGATACCTTTGCTTATCTGGTAGGGAAATTCTTCGGAAAACATAAAATGGCACCTAAAATTTCTCCTAAGAAAACTTGGGAAGGCTATGCAGGGGGAGTAGTTTTAACATTAGTTTTGTCCTACTTCATAGAGCATTATCAGCCGGAACTTAGAGGGAACTGGATGATAGTAGGATTTTTGGTAGCTGCTTTCGCTCCTTTGGGAGATTTGGTAGAAAGCCAATTGAAAAGAAATTTCGGGGTAAAAGACAGTGGAAACATCATTCCCGGACATGGAGGCGTATTAGATAGGCTGGATAGTTTCATAATCTGTGTTCCTGTCGTATATTTGTACTTTATTTTAGAAAAATTTATTTAGTCTCATGAAATTACATAGAGAATCAAAAGGAACGATTACCGTAGCGACCATACTTTTTATTGTATTGGGCGTTTTAGCGATTTACTTTCTTAAAATGTGGTCGTTGCTGATCATTATGCCTTTATTGGTTATTTACTGTCTTGTATTCTGGTTTTTCAGAGTTCCGGACCGCAGTATTCTTGACCATAAAGAAAATGTAATAGCTCCGGTGGACGGAAAAGTAGTAATGATTAAAGAAGTGGAAGAAGGCGAATTCCTGAATGGAAAAGCAATCCAGGTTTCTATTTTCATGTCTCCTCTTAACGTTCACATCTGTAGATATCCTGTAACAGGGAAAGTAATCTACAAAAAATATCACCCCGGAAAATATCTGGTGGCATGGCATGAAAAGTCTTCAACAGAAAATGAAAGAACAACAGTGGCCGTAGAAACACTGACCCATCATAAAGTAGTGTTCAGACAGATTGCAGGATATGTCGCAAGAAGGATTGTTTTCTACTGTAATGAAGGAGATCAGGCAAAAGCGGGACATGAGTTCGGATTTATTAAATTCGGTTCAAGAATGGATGTTTTCCTGCCGTTGGATACTGAGATTACTTGTAAGATCGGTGATATAACAAAAGGAGGATTGGATGTCATTGCCAAATTAAAACATTAAGATTTACAATAAATCATATAAATGAAGACCGTTCAGAAGAGAACGGTCTTTTTTATTTTTAAACGCGGATTTACCATTGTCATAAAAAAGGGGATAACTGTCTTACTTTTTATATCAAGTGTTTTGTAGTCTTTCTTATCTGTTATCTGATATATTGTTTAATCTCATTAAGCAGGTTCAGTATAAATTCAAGAGGCAGATCCTCTTCCACATCAATTAAAAGGATTTTAAACTTCTTTCTGCCATCCTGAGTAAGTTCGGGATAATCCAGCTTATCTCCATGATAAAAACTGATGTAGTGTTTTTTATATTTCTTGCTGTAGTAGAAATAGCATAGCATCTTCTTTTTGTATTTGATAAAAGGAAGTCCAAAGCTGAAGGTCTCGGTAATGTTTTCCGTATCTGATGCTAAGATTTTTTCACGCAAAAATAAAAGAGTACTTCTCTCAGGCTCTTCGATTCTGTAGAAATACTCTTGTATGGGGTTCATTTTAAATTACTTAAAATAGTTAGTCGAAATTTTGAAGCTCCACAAGCTTATTGTACATTCCTTTTCTGGCAATAAGATCATGGTGGGTTCCCTGTTCTACAATATCACCTTTTTCCATGACTACAATCCAGTCTGCTTTTTGGATCGTTGAAAGGCGGTGGGCAATAATAAGGGAAGTTCTGTTTTCCATCATTTTTTCCAATGCGTCCTGTACAAATCTTTCAGATTCCGTATCCAGTGCAGAAGTGGCTTCATCCAGGATCATAATCGGTGGGTTTTTCAGAACTGCTCTTGCAATAGAGACCCTTTGTTTCTGTCCTCCGGATAGTTTATTTCCATCATCTCCGATATTGGTATCATAGCCTTCGGCAAGGTTGGTGATAAATGAATCTGCGTTAGCTATTTTAGCTGCAGCAATCACTTCCTCTCTTGTGGCATCCGGTTTACCCATCAGGATGTTATTGTAAACGGAATCATTGAATAATACAGACTCCTGAGTTACCATTCCTAAAAGCTGGCGGTATTCTTTTAATTTTAAATGTTTGATATCTATTCCGTCAATAAGAATCTGGCCTTCTGAAACATCATAGAATCTGGCCAAAAGATTGGCAATAGTTGTTTTTCCGCTTCCACTCTGTCCTACTAAAGCTACTGTTTTTCCTTTTGGAATCGTCAGATTAAAGTTTTTAAGGATAAGATTGGCTTTATCATAATAGAATCCGATATCTTTAAATTCAATATTATTTTGAAGTGTCGTGATAGAAACAGGTTCTGTCACTTCTTCAATTTTCACATCTGCATCCAGAATTTCCAATACTCTTTTCAGGGAAGCTTCTCCTTTCTGAACGTTAGAGATCGCTGTAGACAAACTTTTTGCCGGTGGTAAAATCTGGAAGAACATTCCCAGGAAAACAAGGAAATCTGCAGGAGATATGCTTTGCTCAACAATAATTTGCTTTCCACCATACCATGCGATAATCAAAAAGGTAATAGATCCTAAAAATTCGCTCATCGGGGAAGCCAGTTCTTTCTTTCTTCCTAAGCTTATTGAGCTGGATATCCATTTGTTCATCGACTTCATAAATCGGTTGTCCATGATCTTCTCTGCATTGAAAATCTTAATCACTTTTGAGGATTTCAATGTTTCGTCTACAATGGAAAATATGGTCCCCATTTCATGCTGTGCTTCGTGAGAATCTTTTTTAAGGCTTTTTCCTACCAAAGCGATCATCGTTCCCATGACAGGAAGTACCAGAAGGGAGAAAAGGGTCATTTCTGCACTTAAGAAGAATAAGGTGACCAATGTACTGATCAGCATGAAAGGTGCATTAATCAATTCGATTAAACTTCCTAAAATATTCCCTTCAACCTCACCTACATCATTAGACATACGGGACATTAAATCTCCTTTGCGGCTTTCTGTAAAGAATGAAACCGGTAAAGAAAGTATTTTTCGGTACATGGCACCACGCAGATCTTTAGTAACGCCTACACGGTAGTTTATTAACAGAAAAGATCCAAAGTATCTGAAGGCATTTCTCAGCAGGAACATAAAGGCTGTAATAATACATAGCCAGGCAAGAACGGTCAGTGAGCCATATTGTGCCACTAAACTTTGCACATAGTAATTGGAATATTCTTTTAAATAATTGAAAAAATCAAGCAGTTCTCCTGAATAAACAGGTGCTGTTTCATATTTCTCAGGCTTAATCGTTCCAAACAACATTCCCAAAACGGGTAAGATAGTTCCCAGGGAAGCAATCTGAAATACGGAGTACAGGATATTGAAAAATAAACTTCCGTAAATATATTTTTGATGCGGTCTCGCGAATTTTAAGATTTTTTTATATTCGTTCATTCAATGAAAAAATTGGATAGCAAAATTACGTAAAATTAAAAGATAAGACGTTCTTAATCCTATTTTACTTTATCTTATATGTTTCAAAAAGTGGATTTTTGTTACACCGCTGAACCTTTCTCTTTTATTTTTGAATAAAATGCGGGGCTCATAGGACGGTAGGACTGAAAAGAAATAAGAGGTTTGATAAAAAAATAAACCGCCATTCCGGCGGTTTTTTACGGTTATTTAGGATTAATTAAACGTAACCTTGTCATTGTATTTTGGAGCAAAATTCTTAGGATTTAGTTGATCTAATGTTTTTCCAAAGTTATTGATGATTTGAGTCATATTATTAAAATCAACAATACTAACATCGTCATTTTCATGATGGTAGTGTGATGCTTTAGTCATATCAACTGTTGAAAATGAGTGGGCAATGATTTTCTTTTTTACAAAGCTCACATTATCTGACCGGTAAAAAAGTTGTTGTTCTGCATAAGGATCTGGTTTTATAGTCAGTCCATTTGCTGCATTTTTATTGAAAAGCTCATCCAGGTCTGAAAAACCGTCACCGGTCATATATAATGCATTTTTCCCCCATTGAGATTCAGTGGCCACCATTTCAAAATTGAAAAGAGCTGTCATTTTATTATAGATCTTATCCAGATTTTTATCTTCAGAAATTGCTTTTGAGCCGAGCATTCCTTTTTCTTCTCCGTTAAAGGCCATGAAAACCATTGAAAACTGAGGTTTTTTATTTTTAAAATAATCGGCAATGCCTACCAAAGTTGTAATGCCGCTGGCATCATCATCTGCGCCGTTATAAATATTGTCACCACTTTTATTGCTGGTTCCTATATGATCAAAATGCCCGGAAAATCCTAAATACTGATCTGATATTCCTTTTTTAATGCCACATACGTTATATGCTTTTTGGCCTTTGTATTCAAAAGGAATCAGGTAAGAGTTTCCTGTACAGTATTCCAGCTTGTTTTCTTTGAAAAGTGCAGCAATATAATGAGCGGCATTTTCATTTTCGGGAGTTCCTATTTCACGTCCTTTCATTTCGTCTGACGCAAGAGTGGAAAGGATGGTTCTCACTCTTTCCTGTGGAACTTCCTGTGCAAAAATACTTATAGAGAACATTGATAGAGCGAGGTAGGTTAGCTTTTTCATTATTTTTTTAATTAAGATTTATATGATCTGTCGTGCATTTAACTGAAATGTTGCATGAAATTACATAAATAAAGATAATTAAAAAACAGCTCCTAAAAAGAAGCTGTTCTCACTCAAAAAATCGTTGTAAGGTTATCGAAGTCTGTCTACAGATTTCACGAGCCTCTCATCTTTACGGATATATACGTTTGCAATAAACAAACAGATAACCGCGATTAATGGGAAAATCGGCTCAATACCCTTCTCAGGAAATTGAATTCCTCCGGATAAGCTTAGCAGCCAGTACGCCAATACACCAATCAACAAAACGTTTATAATGATGCTGATGGTATTCAGCAAAATTTGTCTTTTTCTGTTTTTAAAACTAAAAATACTTAATGCTCCGGCCAAAACCAGTAGGATACACCCGATATTGAGTACCGGAATATTGTTCAAAATAACAACATCCTGTCCTGTAATGAAAAGAAAAACAGCAGATAAAACTGCCAGTAACGTCCATATGGTTTGTATTCTCTGTAGCATTGAATATTAAATTCTTGGCAAAAATAACATAAATTTTGCACAATTCAAAAATAAGTGTAGATTTGCATTATACAATGTACTTGAAAACCAAAGTCACCGGACTTACTTTTCTTACTCACAATTAATTACATTTTTACATTAAGTATGTTTAACATAGAAACGTTAAGGTCAAAATCCGTAACGGAACTGACGAAAATCTTAAAAGATTTAGGCGTTAAAGTTGCAAGAAATAGCAATGAGAATGATAAAATCTTTGCAGTTCTAGACTTTCAGGCTTCTAACCCTAAAGTTGCAAAAGATTATTTCAACGCCACAGAAACCAGTCCAAATACGGAAGAGGCCACAGCAGATAAACCTGTAAAAGCCCCGGCAAGAAAAGCTGCTCCTAAGAAAACAGTAGCGAAGCCAAAAGTGAATGCCAAAACTCCGGTTGAACCGAAAGTGGAACAAAAGGCAGAAGAAACGGTTCCCGCTTCTGAAGAAATAAAAACAGAAGAACCGAAAGCAGAAGCTGTGGTAGCAACAGCAACAGAAGAAATGACTGCTGCATCACAAGCTAAAAAGAAAAGAAAAAGGGTTTCTGGAAATACAGGTGATACTGAAGTATCTCAGGAAAGAACAGAAGCTCCTAAAAATACAGAATCTCAAGAGCCTGCTCAGGCAGAAGAGAAGCCTAAGAATCCTCAACAACAGGCTAACAGATCCCCAAAAGGACACAACCATCCGCAGAACAGCGGAAATCAACATAGAAATCAGCATCAGAACCAACAACACCAACACCAGAATCAGAATCAAAACAGGCATTCTGAAAAGGCAGAGGAACAGACTGACCATAAGAAAGAATTTCATTTCGATGGTATGGTAAGTATTGAAGGTGTTTTAGAGATATTGCCGGATAACTATGGATTCCTTCGTTCTTCAGACTTTAGCTATATTTCTTCACCTGATGATGTGTATGTTTCTACTGCACAAATCAGAAATTTCGGTTTAAAGACCGGAGATACCGTGAAAGGAATTGTAAGACTTCCAAAAGAAGGGGAAAAATATTTTTCTTTGCTAAAACCTACGGAAGTTAACGGACGTGATCTTGCTTTTATCAAAGACCGTGTGGCTTTTGAATATCTTACTCCACTTTTCCCACAAGAGAAATTTAATCTTGCTGGAAGCGAGTCTACCATTTCAACAAGAATAGTAGACCTGTTTGCACCGATCGGAAAAGGACAGAGAGCAATGATTGTTGCACAGCCTAAAACAGGTAAGACAATGTTGCTTAAAGATATCGCCAACTCTATTGCGGCCAATCACCCGGAAGTATATATGATGGTTCTTTTAATTGATGAACGTCCGGAGGAGGTTACTGATATGGAAAGAAGCGTAAATGCAGAGGTTATTGCCTCTACATTTGATGAAGCGGCTGAGAAACATGTAAAGGTAGCCAACCTTGTTCTTGCCAAAGCTCAGAGAATGGTAGAATGCGGACATGATGTCGTGATCTTACTGGACTCTATCACAAGATTGGCGAGAGCGTATAATACCGTAACTCCAGCTTCAGGTAAAGTTCTTTCCGGAGGGGTTGATGCCAATGCGCTTCACAAACCAAAAAGATTCTTCGGAGCAGCGAGAAAAATTGAAGGAGGTGGTTCATTAACGATTATTGCTACAGCTCTTATTGATACCGGTTCCAAAATGGACGAGGTCATCTTTGAAGAATTCAAAGGTACCGGAAACATGGAACTTCAGCTAGACAGAAAAATTGCTAACAGAAGAATTTATCCTGCGATTGATTTAATTTCTTCAAGTACACGTAGGGATGATCTTCTTCTTGACGAGGTTACCTCTCAGAGAATGTGGATCTTTAGAAAATATCTTTCTGAAATGAACCCTATAGAAGCAATGGAATTTGTAAATAAGAACATCAAAGGAACTCTTAATAATGAAGAATTCCTGATGTCTATGAATAAATAAATTTAATTATTGTTAAATAGAAAAAGCATGGATCCTGTTTTGGGATCTGTGCTTTTTCATTTTCAGACCTTCCATAATTCCGTGGGGGAATTTATTTTAAACTTTAATTCATTCTAAATCAATATATCAATGTTAAAGATTTATTAAAGTAATCCCCAATCCTTGATAATCCCTTAAATATTGGCTAATTTTGGATATAACATTAAAAATAAAGATTATGTCATTTGAATTACCACAACTAGGATATGCATATGATGCATTAGAGCCAACTATTGATGCAAAAACTATGGAGATCCATTATACAAAGCATCACCAGGCATATATTGACAACTTAAATAAAGCAATTGAAGGAACTGATCTGGCAGGGAAGACTATTGAAGAAATCTGTCAGACAGGAACTGATAAGCCAGCAGTAAGAAATAATGGTGGAGGACACTTCAACCACTCTTTATTCTGGACTATTTTAACTCCTGGAGGAAGCAAAGAGCCAGTAGGAAACGTAAAAGCTGCTATCGAAAATTATGGTGGTTTAGAAAAATTCAAAACTGATTTTTCTGATGCTGCTAAAACAAGATTCGGTTCAGGATGGGCTTGGTTAGTGAAAAATGCTGACGGTTCAGTATCTGTTTCTTCTACTCCAAATCAGGATAACCCGTTAATGCCTGTTGCAGACGTTAAAGGAACTCCGGTTTTAGGATTAGATGTTTGGGAGCATGCTTATTATTTAAACTACCAAAACAGAAGACCTGATTATGTTTCTGCATTCTTTGATGTAGTAAACTGGGATAAAGTAGAGGAATTATTCAACAAATAATTTTCAGCTATTATAAACAAAAAAGGTTCAGAAATTTCTGAACCTTTTTTGTTGTGTATTATTTTAAAATGACGGTTTTACTCACCTGTCTCTTTTCAAGATTTATTTTTAAGAAATAATTGCCTTTTAGGAGATTCTGAACATTTGCATCAGAAGTAGTTCCTTTCAGTACCATCTTTCCGGAGAGGTCATACATTTCCCATGAAAGAAGTTTCTCGCTGCCTGTACTTATTTTAAAATATCCCGAGGCAGGATTAGGATGAATTTTAATTTCCGCAGGTAATATCTGAGTTTCAGAAGCCTTAGCCATTGAATTTACCGGAGGGATTTTGGTGAAGGTATTGTTGTCTTCACATGGTCCAATATAAGCATGGAATATGCCCACATCTTGTCCGGTAGCGTAGAAGCCCGGTAATAACTGAATCTGATAACCCGCTCTGTAGGTGACCTCGAGGTTAGGATATATCTGTGAGCTTGCATAGATTCCTCCACTTGCCTGAAAAGTCTGAGAGGTAACCACCTTTTCGTTGATATACATTTCTTCAAAACATGGGCTATTGCAGTTTTTAAAAGAAACATCAGGACCTGGAGGGTTGGTATGGTTAGCCGAAACCTCCGGCTGGTTAATTCCTCCCGTATTATAAATCATTCTTACTCTAAAGTTGAATTCTGTATTAGAGGTCATCCCTGAAGGATAAAAGGAATAACTACTTACGTAGAAACTGAAATTATTAGTACTCGGAAAGTTGGGAGACGTTAACGTCGTAACAAGATTTCCTGTGCTCGCTTCGAGGATGTCAAGCTTGATACCGGCTCCAGGCATTTGAAACGTTGCATTAGGAGGAAGCTGGTAGTTACCCGTGATATACATAGGATCTTCAGGACATCCTGTTTGGCTTCGGGGATGAAGATTGATTGTTCCAACACTAGGGATATTACAGTTAGGAGGTAACCCACAGAAATCATCAAAATAACCATATCCATAATGGCCGCTATTTCCACAGTTTGACATAATGATTTCCAGTGTTACAAACTGTCCCATATATTGTGAAGTGTCAATGTTTTCACATCTCCATCCGGAGTATAAAATATTGTTGGAAGGATTATAGTTGAAAATAGGATTGGAGACTCCGTCAACGGTTCTTTGGTAGACTATATTACCGCTGCTGTTTCTCAGCCTTACCTGATAATAGGGATATCTTGTATCCTGGGTATGGCCGCCATCTGCAGGATTTTGGAAAAATAAAGCATAGGCATAGCTGATACTCCTCTCATTGACAATAAACTGTCGTCTTAGCAATGACGCCCTTCTGGACAATACGCTGGTAGGTTGGTTGAGCCTAATGGCATATTTTCCGGAATATACTCTTGGAATACTTGGAATGTTAGGATCAGCAGAACCGGCATCTACTAAGGTAACATTGGAGTTGGGAGCAGGATTGACCACGGTGGTCGGTGTAAGTGTGTACTGTGCCCAGGTAGACTGATCATATACATCACTGGCAAATCCATAGCCTGCTGTAGAACCTCCGTTATCTTCAAAACCTCCATTCGTACACTGCTGAAGAACCTGTGCGAAATACAGACTTACTTTTTCTGGATTTTTTTTGAAATATTCATTTCTTAGCTTTTGACGCTTTGCGGTATTAAGTGCAGTGGCATAATCCGAAGCAGAAAGTGGCTGGCCGGTTTCTTTATTGGTAGTATCTACAGAGTTGATGACCGTTGTAAAATCAAATGTATTGATATTCTGAGTGATAAAGTTTTCAATTTCAATTTCAACAAGAGCTACTTTATCAAGCCTTTTCTTCTCATCTTTCAGATAGGTTTCTTCATAACTTTGTGCGGTAATTTGAATTACGGCAAAGCACAAGGTTAATAGTATTAGAATTTTTTTCATAAATAATAACTGTATAGGTTATTTTTTGGCTTGCTCTAAAGCCTCGATTCTTTTTTGCTGCTCTTTAATCAGCTTATTCTGTTCAATGGTATAAAGGGTAAGCTCTTCAATTTTCTGCAGCAGTAAATTTGACATTTCTCCTACATTGAGTCCTTTTTCCTGTATTTCTTTTGCTGATGGAATATGGGGAAGGTGATTATTTTCCTTGGTGAATTTTTCTACATCTTCAAGTGTGGGTATTGTATATTCCGGTTTTAAGCTGGAAGCTCCTGTGTAATATTTCTGGAATACATAATCTGCAGGTACGTTAAGATCTACTTTTATTTCTTCGGCATGGATCAGTCCTTTCACGGTTAATGGTGCATCCGGATTTTTAGAACCTATTCCCACGTTTCCGTTTGCAGCTATCCTCATTCTTTCGGTATTATTTGTTCCAATAACAAGAGGACGGTCTAAAAATGTTTTCATATTTACAGTTCCCTGGTTATCTCTTGCAAAAGATACTTCAAATACATCGCCTCCTAATTCGTTGATTAAATAACCTACTTTATTGGTAGAGGAAACATTGGCATCTGCTATTTTTGAGGTGATCATACCATCGTTTACCTGAAGTCTGTATTGAGGATAGTCGCTCGTTCCTATTGCTACATTGCCGGAGGAGCTTACTGTAAGCTGGCGATTTTGATAATCCCCCTTTCCTACAGTCCAAAGATCTGTTCCTATATTTCCGTAAAACCAGTTATTGCTTCCATCTAATAATTGGGATTGTACTCCCTGGATATAGCCACCATAATCATTAGCTCTTTTTAAAAATAATATAGGGGAATAAGATTCTATAGTTACTGCTGAGAACGTTGCTGGTTGCTGTGCAGACAGACAGGTGGCAGCAATAAGAAAAGCTGCAAGAAATGTTTTTTTCATGAGTTAAATTCGTTTTTTATAGGTTATTAGTTACTGAAAATTAAAATTCAGTGATATGCAAATGTAGTTAAAACTTAGAATGAATTTGTGAATAATTTTTGAATTTTATCATAGTGTTTACATAAAGAATATGTAATAAATGAGAATTCAAAAAAAAGGTTCAGAAAACCTCTGAACCTTTTTTTAATATGTATTATCTAGCTCCGTCGCTTCCGGACAGCCCATTCATTTTGAGGCCGTACTTCCACTTTACGTATGCGAAAACCTGATAGAGCTTATATTCAAATTTTATCCCGTAGTTTTCCCGTGGGTCATAATCTATTCCTGATTCTATAACATTTCTGTACTTGCCGGTGTTATAATAGCTATTCCATTCATTGACTAAGAATGCATTTTTGTTTTTCAGATAAGATTCTGAATACTGATTCATAGGTTTGGCAATCGCGTTCAAAAAATAATCAAACTGGGTATCTATTACAACGATATCCCATTCTCCGTCTTCATTTTTAGAAGGCTTCATTTCGGTTTGTTCTTTATTATTTTTAGGATTATTCTGAGAATAACAACTGTATGGAAGAATGGCCATAAGCAGTAGTAAAACAAAATTTTTCATGATGCAATATTTATACTAAAAAAGCACTCCAATAAGAGTGCCTTTCTGTATTTATTTTTTAATATATTCTTTCTGAACTACAGAAACCGCTGGGAAGTGGTCACTGTATCCACCTGTGAACCGGTCTCCATCCCAAGAACGTAACGGATACCCTTTCCATTGTCCTTCTTTGTTTACAAGATAAGCAGGCGCATAGATCTCTGCTTTATAGATGGTATAGGTAGGAGTTATTTTTTCCGGTGAATAAAGATTTCTTGAAACAATAATCTGATCAAACAAGTTTGGAGCATCTCTGTACGCCAGTGAAGCAACACCTGCCTTATATAATTTGTACATCAGGTTATAATAAGGAGTCTTATCTGATAACTCACTCGGATCGCCTACTGCAGCTAAGTGTTTTTTCAAACTCGGGCTTACAGGGTCATCATTATAGTCACCCATGGAGAATAACTTAATTCCCGGATTTTCAGCAGTTACTTTATCCATTTCGTTTTTCAGTACAGTAGCAGCTGTATTTCTTTTGGCAAGAGAAATTGCTTCCCCACCTTTTCTGGATGGCCAGTGGTTCATAAAGATACCTACTTTTTCTCCATCCAATAATCCAATAGCTATAACGATATCTCTGGTATATTCTCTTTTCCCGTTTTCATCGTAAATTTTAATCTCTTTTTTATAAGAATCCAACAGAGAAAATCTTCCTTTTTGATAAATAATAGCTACATCAATCCCTCTGAAATCATAAGAATTAAAATGAACAATCCCATAATTGCTTCGTGCCAAAGCAGGTTGTTTGATTAAGTCTTCAATAACCTGTCTGTTTTCAACCTCTATTAATCCGCAGATTGCAGGGTTGTCATTAGTGTACTGTCTCCCCAGTTCCGAAATCACTTTTGCCTCATTGGCTAGTTTTTGATTATAATACTTTGTTCCCCATCTTTTAGGGCTGTTGGCTGTAAAGTCTTCAGATAAAAACTGTTTTCTGATCACTTTTTTTCCAATTAACAAATCATCGCTCCATTCTCCTTTATAGTCTTCTGTCGTTTCAAGAAATTTTAAAGAATCTACAGGTACACTTCTGTGAAATTTAGGATTGGAAAGAGGTAAAGTTCCATCAATATAATCTGCAGAAGGAATGGTATCCCAAAGGTTTTCTACATTGAGGAAGGCAATAGCTGCTCTTTTAACCTGCTTCTGTTGTGAGAAAGCAGAACTGAAGCAAAACAGGGCGGCAATGATTAAATATTTTTTCATATTCTTAGTATATTCAAAAAATTGAGGGGGTAAAATTACTAATTTTATATAAGAATAAAGACTAAAATAATTTGAGTTTAGTTTAATAAAAAGTTAAGAATAAGGTGGAAAGCTAAAACAGGAGCTTTGTGAAGCGCTCATTTTTTTATGGATTTAATTTTGCCAACATCCGTATTCATTATGTAATCTATAGTAAATGGCCTTCATTTTTAACGTAAATTTAAATAGAAAGAATAGTATTATTGTATTTTTCGCAATTGATGAAAATTAGCATATATTTTTATGATAATAGTGGGGTGTTAAGGAAAATTAATAGAATAAAGAACTAAAAATGTTTGAGTTAATGAAAATAGTTCTAAATTTGTTGCCCCTTAAATAAAGAAGGAGTTAAAAATAAGTTTATTATGATTAAAAAACTATCCCTAATCTCTTTATTTACTTTAATGCCTGCATCTTTTTACTTTGCGCAAACCACTGTGTATGCGTATGTTAAAGATCAGGATGGTAAGCCTTTAGAGAAAGCAGAAGTAGATCTAGCACAATCCAGCGACGATGTGACCGCGGATAAAATTGGGTACTTCCAGTTTGTGGATTTAAAACCTGGACACTATCTTATTACAGTGGCAAAACCAAACTTTGAATCAAAAATCTTAGAGTTTGATGTAGCTGCAAATGAGAAGAGAAAAGACTTAGGTGTTATTACACTTAATTACACTTTGGGATCAGACGCAGGAGTTATAGTCATTGACGACTCTGCCAGTGATTCTGAGGACGGAGGCTCATCTATGCAGCCTACTGTAGGACTTTTAAGCTCAGGAAGAGATGCTTTTCAGAATGTTTCTGCTTTTGAACTCGGTGCTTACTGGTTCAGACCAAGAGGGGTAGACAACAGATTTGAAGATGTTCTTTTTAACGGAGTATCCATGTCTAAGAATGATGACGGAAGAATAGACTTCAACAATTGGGGAGGGATGAATGATGTGACCAGATATCCTTATGAGAATGTAGACAATATTACACCTTCAGAATATACTTTTGGAAACTTAGGTGGGGTAGTATACTATAATACCAGAGCTTCCAGCTATAGAAAACAAACTTCATTAGCCTATTCATTTACGAACAGAAGCTACCTGCACAGAGCTATGGCTACCTATTCGTCGGGCCTTACTAAAAACGGATGGGCTGTAACTGTCTCTGCAAGCAGAAGATGGGGAGACAGAGCCATCATTGATGGAGTTTATCAGGATGCTTATGCTTATTTTGCTTCTATTGAGAAAAAATTTACGGATAGACACTCTATAAACCTAACTGCTTTCGGATCTCCTACTTACAGGGCTTCCAATGCTCCGAATACTCAGGAGGTGTATGACCTGATGGGTAAAAATTATAACTCATACTGGGGATGGCAGGATGGAGAGAAAAGAAACTCCAGAATCAGGAATGTTTTTGAACCTATGTTCATCTTAACAGATTACCTGAAAGTGGGAAAAAATTCAAACTGGACAAACACTGTATCTTATCAGTTTGGTAGCGATGCGAGAAGCAGACTAGACTGGTTCCATGCTCCGGATCCAAACCCTACTTATTACAGAAAATTACCAAGCTACGGACTTCTTTCTGCTGATGAATTCAGACAGCAGTCACAAATAGACTGGAACTCTCTTTATAATGCCAACCGCCTTAACCTTGTTGATGGTGATGGAAAAGCGAGAGGGGCTGTGTATACTATTGTAGAAGACGTTAATAAAGATAAAACGTTCAACTTTTCATCTCACTTTGATACAAGGCTGAAAGATAATTGGAAATTGAACGTAAACTTCAACTATCAGAATTTAAAATCTGATAACTTCAGAAGAGTTAAAGACCTATTGGGAGCTAATTTTGCCAATAATCTCAATGCATTCAACGGAGATGCAAAGTATGATGCTGATAATGGAAATACAGAAGTAAGAGAAGGAGACAGAACCCAGTATTCTTACGAGTTAACTAGAAATCATTATTCATTGAACATCTCTTCTGAAATAGATTTTAACAAATGGAATGTTGTTGCTTCCGTTTTCTCATCTTATTCCGAAGCGTATAGAGAAGGAAACTTCAGAAGTGGAATTGCCCGATTCAGAGACAATTCTAAAGGTAAGAGCTCTGTATATGATGCTTTAGATGCTGGGGTTAAAGGTAAAATTACCTATAAAATCAACGGTAAAAACTTTATCGTTTACAATGGAGCTTTCTTTAGCTTAGCACCTACGCTTAATGAAATCTATATCAACCCAAGAATGGTGGATTACCAAACACCGGGAGTGGGTAACCAGATGATCAATTCTAATGATCTGAGTTATGTGATGAGAGGGCAGATTTTAAAACTGAGACTATCGGGGTACTTAACGACGATTCAAAATGCTACTGAGATTTCAAGATATTATGCCGACGTAAATGACGGTACCCTGGGGAATTCTTTCAGTACTTTGGTTAATGAAGCAATGAGCGGAGTTAATAAAAGATACATGGGACTTGAATTAGGTTTTGACGTTAAAATTACACCTACATTAAATGCAGTAGGGGTAGCCAGTGTAGGGGAATACAAATACACGAACAATCCTGAAGTATCTACTTTTGATGACTTAAACGGATTTAGAGGAACAGACGTTTGGGGTAAAGCTAATGTTAAAGGATATAAAGTAGCCGGAACACCACAAAAAGCATTCTCTTTCGGATTAAAATACAATTCTCCGAAATACTGGTGGGTAGGAGCATCTGCGAACTATCTGATGGATCAGTATCTTGATTTCTCAGCATTGAACAAGACTCCTTATATGTATACGGATCCACAGACCAATGATCCTTTTGCCGGAGTAACTCCTGAACTGATTGAGCTTATTACCAAGCAGAAGAAATTCGATAACCAGTTTATGCTGAACGCCAATGCCGGTAAATCTTTCCAGTTTGGAAAATACAGAATGGGAATCAGTGTTTCTGTAAACAATATCCTGAACAACAGAAATTATGTAACCGGAGGATTTGAACAAGGACGAAATGTGAACTTTAGTGATGCACTTGCTGATGCGCAGAGAGAAACTCCTTATTTTGGACCAAAACTTTGGTATGACAGAGGAATCACTTTCTTTACTAACGTTTATTTAAGATTCTAAAACGACTACAATGAAAAAATATAACTCAATTTTAAAATATATTTTTATCACAGCAGCTTCCTTGTTTATAACGACAGGATGTGTGCACGATGATAAATACGATCAGCCCAATCTTGACGGCTACGACTGTGCCGATAAAAACGGGATTGTAATGCCTTTTGCTGACGTAAAAGCGAAATTTCAGAATAATGTAACCTATGCCTTTCCGGAAGACACCACTCCCAATAATGAGGCTGACGACTTATATTTGGTAGGATATGTTTCTTCTACGGATGAAACAGGAAATATTTATAAAACGATCTACGTTCAGGATGCACTGGAAAATCCTACACAAGGGTTTACTGTGAGTGTAGATGCGGTAAGTACTTATACCAAATATCCTCAGGGATCAAAAGTATATATCAAACTTAACGGACTTGCTGTAGGGGCTTATGGAAGCCTTGTACAGCTTGGTGTGAAAACAGGGGCAGAAACTTCTGCTTCGTCTGTATCAAGAATTCCTGAAAAACTTGTTGGAAAACATATCTTCAGATCTTGTGCTCCGAAAGGAAAGATTGTACCGAAAATAATGAAACTGGCTGACATGGTTCCTGCCAATGATCAATATTTCGGATGTCTGATCCAGGTAAATGATGTAGAATTTGATGCGAGAGCTTTATGTACTACCTATGCACCTAATGGAGTAACGGTGGATAAAACAATAGGTGAAGGATGGGCAGCTGGAAAATATGCAAAAACTGCGGTGGTAAGAAACAGTGGATTTGCAGCATTTGCAGGTCAGCTTCTTCCTTCCGGTAATGGTAAATTTGTTGGAATTTACAGTAAATTCCAATCTGGAAATACAACTACTTATCAGTTATATGTAAACAAGTCGGAAGATCTTGATATGAAGAAATTCCCACGTTTAGACGGGCTTACAGAAGGACCATGTGACTTTAATCCAGGTTCACTTACGGCTAAAACCGTTGCCGATGTGAAACAATTGGCTGCAGGAACTACAAACTGGGTACAGATCACTTCAGATTCTTATCTTAAAGCTCAGGTGGTAGCTAATGATGAAACAGGAAACCTTTATAAGTATGTATATGTAGAAGATGCTACAGGAGGGATCAGAATAAACATGAATAAAACAAACCTGTATCTTGACAGCAGATTCAGATTAGGTAAAGATGTGAATATCAAACTTAAAAATCTGTATGTAAGAAGTGTAAACGGAGAAGTTCAGTTAGGATCTTTATTCAGTAACAATACACAGTTTGGACAGATAGAGGAGGTAGATATGTACAAATATTTCTTCGATAGCAATACCGCTTCAAGACCGGTAGTGCCTACCGAGAAAACAATATCTCAGCTAACAACAGGTGATGTTGGAAGATGGATTAAAATTAAAGATCTTCAGTTTGTTGATGGAGATCTGGGAAGAACACTAACCGATGGTAATGCTGTAACAAGCAGAACTCTTCAGGATTGCTCAGGAAATACAGTGATTTTAAGAACGAGCGGTCAGGCTAGTTTTGGAGGTATTAAACCTGGTGGATATGAAGTAAAAGGAGGAAAAGGAGATGCCTATGCTATTTTAAGTATCTATAATGGAACCTATCAGCTATGGATTACTAAACTGGCAAATATAGACTTTGATGCACCAAGATGTGACGGTAGTGTATATACCCCTATTCCGGTTGTATACAGCGATGATTTTGCAGCAGGTGGATTCAGCTCAGACTGGACCGTGAAAAATGTGACGGGTCCTCAGGTTTGGCAGACATCTAACCAAGGAAACGGGCAGAATTATTACGCCATGATGAATGGTAATGCCGGAGGTGCCGGAAATAACATTGTGAATGAAGACTGGTTGATTTCCAAAGCAGTTAGCCTGGTTGGAAAAACTAAAGCTGCAGTGAGCTTTTCAACAGACGTAAGATATGCAGGAAATGCTTTACAGGTATATGCTACAGATAATTATACTGGTGATCCTGCAACCACAACATGGACATTATTACCGGCTACTTTAGATACCAATGCGAATGCATTTGGTGACTGGGTTGGGTCTGGTAATGTAAACTTAAGCGCTTTCTTAGGAAAAAATGTAAGAATCGCATTTAAATATACTTCTACTACTGCTGCCGCAGCAACGTGGGAGGTAGATGATTTCAAGATAAAAGCACAATAATCATTGCTTATGATATGAAAAGCCGGCTCGAAAGAGCCGGCTTTTTTATGCCATATAAAATAATAGGTACTACTTAACCGTAATGGTCGGGTCCCAACGACAGTAACTGTAAAGATTTTGTTTGTCACTGTTCTTAGGATCTAAGGTATATAACGCAAAATAAATATAATAGCTTCCCTGTCCCGTGCCACCTATCCTTGCATCCAAACTTTGAAAAAGAACGTTGGCAGGTAAAGCAGGAAGGCCATCGGCTTTTGTATGGTCAGGTATTGCCGCTTGTTTTCTGTCTACCCCCTCATATTGAATAGGGTTACCGTTAAATACATCCACTCCGGCATAGTTTTGAACTTTGTAGATAATAATAGCATCATCTGAGTTCTGATATATGGAACAGCCTCGGAAACATACAGTATCTCCGGCTCTTGCTGTGAAGTTTAAGTCTCCTGTTGCCTGTCCTCCGGCAACGTTTGTAGTTGGAACGATCATATACTTCCCTGCATGATCAATAGGTACCGCTTTAGTAATATCATCTGTACAAGGGGTAAGGTTATTTGATTTCATGTATTCTTTTACGTAATCCGTGTCAATGACAACCATAATGTCTATTTCCTGACTTGATGCTAATTGTGATGTGTCCATGTGATTTGTTTTTTAATGATTTGTTTTCCTTACTCGTATGGCTTTTCAGATTCCGCCCCGTTTTTTATGTGATATCGGCTTCAACATTGTAATTACATGACAAATGTAGGACGTTAAAAAGACCTGTGTTAGCGTATAAGTGCGGAATTTACGGTCAGTATTTTTACGTATTAATCCCTTTGTAGTGATTTTTAATGCAAAAAAATATCCTAAAAGCTTAACTTCTAGGATACCTTTATACTGGTTAAATTTAATTCTTTTAAAAAGAAACCTCGTTCACTTCTTTTCCTCTCTGGAAGTTCATCGTTTTCTGGCTGCCTTTATAGGCAATGTTCACCAGATTGATTTGCTTTGGAAAGGCGCTTAGAAGGATCGTGTTTTTAATTTTTAAGGTATTGATATCTGAAACTCCTCCGGTTTCAAAATATACCCATACAGTTTCTCCACTTACCTGACTTCCGGTGAAAGTTATTGTTTTGGGAGCACCATTGACAAATACATCAAAATTGTTATTCACATATTTTTTAACTTCAGCTTCAAATCCTGCTGTATTAGGATTTATTTTAATAGCATCAGAGATATGGCTTGTATTCATTTTTGTGGTAAACTTCAATGTCTTGCTTCCATCAATATAATCAACCTTGGTCATTGAAGAGAAAAAGTCTACATACATAAAACTCATTAACACAAAAAATGTTAAAATTCCTGATATATATAAAAGTTTTTTCATCTTAATTAATAGATTTACAATCATACTTGCTAGTTATAAGTCACAAATAATATGCCAATTAAAAATTAACATTTACAGAATATTTATCATAAAATGCTTTAATATGCGCTACGGCCTCATCTGCAGTGTCTACCACTCTGTAAAGATCCAGATCATCTTCGGCAATCATGCCTTCTTTTAGCAGGGTTGCTTTGAACCAATCCAGCAATCCGCTCCAGAATTCACTTCCTACCAGAACAATTGGAAATTTTCCAATTTTATTGGTCTGAATCAGGGTCATTGCTTCTGTAAGCTCATCCAAAGTACCAAAACCACCTGGCATCACCACGAAGCCTTGGGAATATTTTACAAACATTACTTTTCTCACGAAAAAGTAATCGAAGTTCATAGAATACGATTTATTGATATAAGGATTGAAATGCTGTTCAAAAGGAAGATCGATATTAAGTCCGATAGATTTTCCCTTAGCATTGAAAGCGCCTTTATTTCCTGCTTCCATGATTCCGGGACCTCCTCCGGTAATAATTCCGAACCCTAATTTGGTGATCTTTTCGGCAATTTCTACAGCCATTTCATAGTATGGACTTTCCGGTTTCAATCGGGCAGAACCAAATATGGAAACACATGGGCCTATCTTAGCCAGCTTTTCATAGCCATCTACAAATTCAGCCATGACTTTGAAAACCATCCAGCTGTCCTTAGCGATTGTTTCGTCCCATGTTTTTTGTCTGAAACTGTTAAGTAATTTTGTTTCGTTTATGTCAAGCTCTGGATTTACTAAACTTTCATCCCTGGTTCCGTCAATTTCCATTTGCAAAAAATTATTTAAAATGTTTTTCGGCTTCTATTACAGATTCCGGTCTTCCGACATCTACGAGAATACTGTCATGTACAAAACCGTGAATATGTTCGGTCAGCATCAGATCCAGATATTCTTCCATAACAGAAAATTTGCCTGTTCTTTTTATTTTTTCAAAGATAAGAGGGTTGATGCAGTGGACACCACTGAAGGCAAGGGCTTTAAATCCTTTATTGAATTCTGCCAGCCTCTGCTCTCCTGTCTGCACATTCAGCCAGCCACGTAAAACCATCTCATCATTGAAAAGGAGTTTTCTCGAACTTTCACGGTCCGAAACTGCTAAAGTAGCAAAATCTTTTATCTTTTTATGATATTCTACCAATGTATTGATGTTTATATTGGTTAATATATCAGCATTCATGATTAAAAAATCTTCACCATGATCAAGAAACTTTCTAGCAAAAATTAAGCCGCCTCCGGTTTCCAATAGCTCATTGGTTTCATCAGATATTTCTATCTTACAACCGAAGTTATTATTTTTATGTAAAAAATCAACAATTTGGTCTCCAAAATGATGGATGTTGATCACAAAATCCTGTATTCCAAAACTTTTTAAATACTTGATATTTCTTTCCAAAAGAGGGATACCATTCACTTTTGCCAAAGCTTTCGGATGATGGTCTGTAAACGGTTTAAGCCTTGTGCCTTTTCCTGCTGCAAAAATAAGAGCCTTCATAATAGTATAGGTAATGAGTGATATGTAATGGGTAATAGAAAATAGGGAATAAGTAATAAAGATATTACTTATTGCTCACTACTGATTACCATTGTTCAGCTGAGGTTGCTCATCATGGTGAAGGGTTACTTTTGTTCCTTCAGGGTATTTTTCCTTGATGAATTCTGCAATTTTAATGGCGGAATATACAGATCGGTGCTGTCCTCCGGTACATCCGAAATTGATCTGAAGGTTTTCAAATCCTCTTGCCAGATAATCCTCAATATTGATAGAGATGATAGACTTTACCAATTCTAAAAACTTAGGCATTTCTGTCTTTGTTTCCAGGTATTCCTGAACTCCAATATCGTTTCCGGTCTGTATTTTATATTCTTCAATTCTTCCGGGATTTAAAATTCCTCTGCAGTCGAAGGCGAACCCCCCTCCGTTTCCGGAGTGATCTTTTGGAATTCCTCCTTTTTTGTACGAAAAGCTGTGTATGTCTATGTGTAACATTTTTCTTCTTTTTTATATTTTTTTACCACTAAGGTATTTTAAGTTTTTAAGGTAAGGTAAGATTTTGATCAATCCAAAAAATAAAGTATTCTTAATGATTCAAGTTTAGTATTTCCTCAATTTTTATTTTTGATCTTTCAAGAGACAGCTGTTGAATGACCTTTTTCAGTTCCGGATAATTTTTCATCTCTTCCCAGGAATCAGCAAACTGAGCGATATTTTTGATCCCTTTTTCCAGGCTTGCCAAAAAATGCTGCTTCCTTTGGATTAATCCCCGGAATCCGTAAGCTCCCAAAACCTGTAAAAAGCGCATCATCTGAATAGGTTTCACAGAATTTTGCAGCTGAATTCTTGTTTCCGGATCTTCAAACTGCTGAATATAATATGCTAGCATTTCATTTTTGAAGTCTTCAGGGAAATCGGCTTTAGCTTGATAAAGAAAGGAGATGACATCATACATCAAAGGACCTTTCATGGCAGATTGATAATCAATAAATGAAACTTCATTTTTCTCATTCACCATAATATTTCTGGCCTGAAAATCACGGATCATGATTCCTTTGGGTTCCAGATTCTCAATAAGAAAAGCAATTTGCTTGAATTCTTTCAGGAGGGTAGATTTGTTGTACTCCAGCTCCAAGACATCTGCCACGAAATTCTTAAAATAATATAAATCATGAATGACCGGAAGTTCATCATAATTTTCATATTCAAAAGTTTTTGTAAAATCAATTTTTCCCTGGGTTTGAATCTGGAGTCTGAATAACCGCTCCAAAGTCTGTTTTACAAGTGATTTTATTCGCGGTGAAAGCTGCTCTTTAGTAATCACCTCCGAAAGGGTTTGCTCCCCCAAAAACTCCTGTACATACATTTTTCTGTCATCCGAAACAGCTAAAATATGCGGGGTATTAAGGTGTAGTTCAGAGAAAACACCGGAATAGTAAAGGAAACTTTCATTTTCGGGAATGTTTTCATTGTAGGTGATGATGTACTTTTCAAGGTCGGTTATGGCCAGAAAATTTACCCTGGCAGAGCCGCTTTGAGCTAATGTGACGAATTCGGAAGATTTTTTACCACAATGGTTTTCAAAAAATCGTTTTGCGTTTTCAGAAGTCATAATATAAAAACAAATATACTAATTTAACATGAGTTGGAAACATGAGATTAAAATAGCTTCCCATCTTAACTTTTTTCATTAGGGCTCAGGTTATTACGGCCTAATTTTTATCTTTGTATTTATGTTAAAAGATTTCAAACCGGTTTTAGGTATTTTACTGCGATTCATCATCGTTTATCTGGTATTGCTTTTTGCCTATCAGTTTTATCTTAACAGTGAGAAAGATCACGGATTGGATTCTTTTTCACGAATGATAGGAAATCAGGTCACATATCTTCAAAATAAAGGAGGTTACGAGACCGCTCTTTATGATGATGTGAAAAATGAACAGGTTTGGTTTTATGTAAAAGGACAATATGTAACAAGAATGGTGGAGGGCTGTAATGCTATTTCTGTCATCATTTTATTTATGTCTTTTGTTTTTGCTTTTTATAAAGGAGCGAAAACTTTTGTTTTTGTGGGAGTAGGGTTGGTTTTACTCTATATCATGAATCTCCTGAGAATTGTTGGATTGAATATTGTCATGTCAGATTATCCGGAATACGGGAAGATGTTCCATGATTTTATTTTTCCCGCTATAATTTATGGAAGTGTTGTGGTGCTTTGGTTAATCTGGATTAAATTCTTTGCTTTAAAAAATGAAAATTCTTAACTGGTTTCTGGTTATACTCGGTATTGGCGGTCTTATAGGAATAAGAGTGCTTGAGGATACTCTATTTTATGATCCTTTTCTTACGTATTTTCACGAAGCCAATAAAAATATTGAGTTCCCGGAATTTGAATGGGGAAAATTGATCATAGGATACCTGTTCAGGTTTATTTTAAATCTTCTTTTTTCATGCCTGATCGTTCAGGGATTGTTTGAAAACAGGCAATGGACATTGCAGGGGGCTATTTTAATGAGTATTGTTTTTGTAATTACTTTTCCAGTTTATCTATACTGTATCCATGACAAGTTTGGGATAGGATATCTTTTCTCCTTTTATATGAGACGGTTTGTGATCCAACCTTTGATTATCCTTTTAGTGGTTCCTATATTTTATTATAGAAAGCAAATGAATAAACAGGGGTAAGAAATCAGTCTTTTTATTTCCTATTCTGCAGTGTGTTTATCTACACTGGTTACATTCTCAGGTGTCCATTCTACACGTTTTATAAAATCCTTTTCGCGGACAGGGCAGTCTTTGATCTGGCAAACCGGGCATGAAATCGGTTTACAATCATCCATATGGAAATTGAACTCAATACTGCGTTTCATATTTTTTGCAAGAAGGATAATTACTTTTTCCATTTCACTATGGGCATCACGAAGATCATAATACCACGGAAGGGTAATATGGGCATCAATATGAAGGGAGGCTCCAAATTGCTGGATTTTCATATTATGTACATCAATCCATTCTATGTGTCTGTTTTCTTCAAGGATTCTAATGACCTGATTTAATATTTCAGGATCCTGTTCATCCATAATGCCACTTAAAGATTTTCTCACGATTTTATAGCCTACAAATATGATATAAAGTCCAAAAGATAGTGCGACCACAGAATCCAGCCAATAGATTTTAGTGAAATAAACAATCACTAAACTGGCAACAACGCCCAGTGTGGTAATGGTATCAGATTGAAGATGTTTTCCGGAAGAAATCAGTACCAGAGAATTTTCCCTTTTTCCCTTTTTTATCGAAATATATCCCAAAAGATAATTAATAATGGCAGTAGCGGCAATAATCCATATTCCCAAATCAATTTTGCTCAGTGTTTTGCCTACAATAAGACTATGAATGCCCTCATAGATAATCATAATCCCTGCAATGGCAATAAGGGCTCCCTCTATCCCGGAGGTGACAAATTCTACTTTCCCGTGGCCGTATGGATGATCCTCATCTTTAGGCTTTGCGGCAAGATGAAGGGAGTAAAGGCCCATAAATGCACTGATAACATTGACGACACTTTCCATGGCATCAGAAAATACGGCATCGGAATTGGTCAATTTCCAGGCAATAATTTTTCCAACAAAAAGGATCACTCCAAAGACAGCAATGATCTTTTGGAATCCTATTTTTTCTTGATGAGTGTTTTTCTGGGTATTCATATGGAGTTTGATAAAAAAAAGAATCTCAATTTGAGACTCTTTTTTATTTTGTTAGTTTATACTAAGTTGTTTGCTACAAGGTATTCTGCGATTTGCACGGCGTTGGTTGCCGCTCCTTTCCTTAGGTTGTCTGCTACAATCCAGAGGTTAAGCGTTTTCGGCTGTGAGAGATCCCGTCTTATCCTTCCGACGAAAACTTCGTCTTTTCCTTCCGAGTACAGAGGCATCGGATAGTGGTTGTTTTTCACATCATCCATTACGACTACTCCCGGAGTCTCAGATAAAATTTTTCTTACTTCATCCAGCTCGAATTCGTTTTCAAATTCAATGTTTACACTTTCTGAGTGACCTCCCTGAACCGGAACTCTTACGGCTGTTGCTGTTAAATTGAATGTATCATCTCCTAAAATTTTCTTAGGCTCTTTCATCAATTTAATTTCCTCTTTAGTATAATCATCCTCTGCAAATACATCACAGTGTGGCAATGCATTTTTGAAGATCTGATAAGGATATACTTTAGCAACAGAATCATCACCGCTGATCTCACCATTTAACTGGTCAACCGCAGCTTTTCCCGTTCCTGTTACAGATTGGTAAGTAGAAACAATTACTCTTTTTAAATCATATTTTTTGTTCAATGGCCCAAGAACCATAACCAACTGAATGGTAGAACAGTTTGGATTGGCAATAATCTTGTCCTCCTTTGTTAAAACATCAGCATTGATCTCAGGAACCACCAATTTTTTATCAGGATCCATTCTCCAGGCAGAAGAATTATCAATTACTGTTATTCCTGCTTCTGCAAATAAAGGAGCAAATTCAAGAGATGTAGAACCTCCGGCAGAGAAGATCGCAATATCCGGTTTGGCAGCTATAGCGTCCTTCATGCTTACAATCGTAAATTCCTTCTGTTTATACTTCACCTTCTTGCCTACAGATCTTTCGGATGCTACCGGTATTAATTCTGTTACAGGGAAGTTTCTCTCCTCCAAAACTTTAAGCATAACTTGTCCAACCATTCCTGTTGAACCTACTACAGCTACTTTCATTGATTTAATTAAAAATTTAAAGATTAAACTATTTATAAATTATAACGCATAATGTATAATTTCCTTATTGTATTTTATGCCCCAAAAACTCTTGTCCAAGGGAAGGCAAATGCAAATAAACCTGCGGCAATCAATCCCATAATTACGATTCCTAAAGAGATCGTATCGTTGGACTTTACCTTTTTATTGATAATGGTCATCAATACAGCGGCAATAAGCATAGAAAAAGGGTGCTCAACAAATGTTTGTCTGCTGTAAGCGTCCTTCATTAAGGTTCCTGCATCTAAGGCAGCTTTGAAACCTGGAGAAAATATGAATAACAAGCATATTCCTATTAAAAACTGAACGTGAAAGAAAATCATCGTGAATAAAGTGGTTTTCTTTAAAAACTTGTTCACTTTTCCACTGTACCCGAACATAGTAGCTAAAAGTGCAATGATAAATAATGCAACTAAAAGGAGTTCTAAGTATCCAAATCCTTTGTGTGCACTAAGAAAAATCTTGTAAAAATCCATAATCCTATTTTTTTGTACACAAAGATAACAAAAATCCCGGCTCAAAGCCGGGATTCATATTTATAAAATCTAATATTATGATTTATTAGAAATTGAATGATAAGCTTGTAGACCAAGTTCTTCCAAATCCGAAATAAACTCTGTTAGAAGGATCCAATCCTTTGTATAAAGTTGTCTGGTAAGCATCAAATTTCTGTTGTGCAGTTGTTGTTACTCCACCAGTAGTTGTTGTGGTAAAGTCCTCAAGGTTTTTAGTCTTGATATTAGTTGCACCATCCTGAATATACGTAGTATCAAACAAGTTGTATATGTTTACACCAAGAGTGAAATATTGGCTTGGATTCTTTAATTTAAGCTTGTAAGATGCTCCAACATTGATTAAATTAAAATCAGGTAGTTTTAAAGCTTCGTTTCCTGGTTTAATGAAGTCATTCATATTCATTGCAGAATATACTTTTCCTACATACTGCCAGTTACCATATACTCTAAGGTCAGAAACCGGAGTTACTGTAAATCCTAATGAAGAGGTAGTTTGTGGAATACTGTTGTTAGTACCACCTACTTTTACTTTATCTAAATAAAGAGTAGAAACGTTAGTTCCGTTAGTTAGGATAGGTGTGTTGTCATCCTGGAAGTTAGATCCTGTTCCGTTTCCTTTGTATTGATAATCTCCCCAAGAGAACATTCCCTGTAGTTCTAAGAATCTGTTTACTCTGTAAGTTGCTTCAGCTTCTACCCCCTGGTGAAGTTGAGTAATACCACTGATTTCAGAATATCCTCTGATTCCGTTTCCGAAGTCTACACCTCCTCTTCTGAACCATCTGTCTTTCCATTCAGTTCTGTATACGTTAACTTTTGCATTGAAGTTAGCCGTTTTGAAACCATATCCTAATTCAACAGAGAAAATTTTCTCATTCGTTAAGTTAGGGTTAACTACTTGCTGGTTACTTGGGTATACTGCACTCATTAAAGGCTGCTTGCTGTAATAACCGATATTGGCAAATACGTTATTGTTAGCATCAATATTATAGTTGGCACCCCCTTTAATGTTGTAGCCAAATAGGTTTTTAAATCCTGTTTTTCTGTCTACTGCCTGGCCTTGTTGAACCGTTCCAGGTTTTGTAAAGTCATCAATTCTCTGATATCCCTGGTTGGATATGGAACCTTGTGCATAAACCGTTAATTTGTCAGTAGAATATTCTACCTGTCCGAAACCACTGTACCATAATACTTCACCATCATTACTGAATGCTACTCTGTCTTCCATAGGAGCATTTGATCCACCGAAAGGATTCCAGTTTAATTTTTGGTAATCGTATGTGTTACGTACAATATTATTTCCAGGTAGATTTTTGTTAGTAGCATCAGTATAACCGGAAGCTCCATATAAATCAGAAACTACCTGATAGTGGTATCCGTAATAGTATCTGTCATCAGTACCTACTGAGAAGTTCCAATTATCATTGATTTTGTGCTGGAAGTTCATCAAAATACCATACCAGTTGTGAGAGTTCACACTTGAGCTACGTACTAATGTATTTCCGGCAACACCTACCGTCGGAGTTACAGCTGCGTTAGCGGCAAAAATTGCATTGTAGTTGTAATGTCCTTCTGCATCATAAAAGTCACCCATTCCTTTTCCACCAACTTTACCAAGGTTTCTGGCACCACCACCACGTCCGTTAGACATATAGGCAACCGTGCTTAAAGTAGACTTGTCGCTGATTGTCCAATCCCAGTTCAACATCATTACAGGCTTGGAATAGTAGTTCATAGCATTAGCTATGTTGGTTCTTGTTCCATCTGCTGAAGTATAGTATCCATAGTCAGAGTTATATTGTCTGTATGGTGTTCCGTCATTGTCCGGATTGTATTTGATATAGTTTCCAATAGTAGGCGCCCAAGATCTTTGGTCGTGCCACTGTGGAGAAGAAGTCATCATAAACTGTAAGTTATGCTTTGCACTTGGCTGGTAACCTAATGCGAAGAAATAAGTATATGATTCGTAATCTGTATTTTGTACATAAGTTCCTCCTGCTTGTCTGGCCATCAAGAATGATGCTGCCCAACCGTTTTCAGACTTACCTGTATTATAAGCAAATGAAGTTTTTAAGAAATCGTTATTACCAATACCTAATCTTACAGCTCCTCCTTGTTTCATGTCTGCAGAACGTGTAATGAAGTTCATTGTACCTCCTACAGAAGCAATCGCTAATTTAGAAGAACCAAGACCTCTTTGTACCTGCATTGTACTAGTTACATCAGATAAACCTGTCCAGTTTGACATGTATACGGTACCGCCCTCCATATCGTTAACAGGCATACCGTTTACCATTACTGCAATGTTTCTGGATTCAAAACCACGCATAGTGATCTGAGAATCTCCAAAACCTCCACCCCCTTTTGTAGCATATACAGATGGAGTAGTGTTTAACATTTCTACAAGCTCTTGATTTCCTTGTCTTTCAAGAATTTGTGCAGCTTTAATTGTAGAAACTGCTACTGGCGTCTTTCTATCTTTTGCGATATCAGTTACACCTTTCAGAATAACCTCTTCAAGGTCTTTAGACTTAGCCTTCGCTGTGTCCTGAACTTGTTGAGCGTAATAAACACTAGCTGTAGATAAAGTAATAACCGCAGTTAGTATCGATTTGTTGATTAATTTCATAATCGTTAGTAATAGTTAGATTTAATTTTCTGCAAAATTCGCAAAATAAAATTTAACCATTATTAACTCAATGTTAATTTTTAATCAATCTTAATAATATTAAGTACTTGATTCTCAATATTATAAATAAAAATTGAATTTTTGTATGAAAAAAGTCATGTTATTGTATTTTTAACAAAGCAGGGTTGTTTTTGTTAAAAATACAACGCTATTTCACGGCTTTGAGACTCAGATCAATATTTTCAGCCGAGTGTGTAAGGGCTCCGGCAGAGATAAATGTAACTCCTGTGGAGGCAATTTCTTTTAACATATCGCGGGTAATTCCACCGGAAGCTTCCGATTCACATGATCCATTGATCATTTCCACGGCCTGCTTCATCGTCTCCACATTCATATTATCAAGCATGATTCTGTCTACTTTTGCTTTGATGGCTTCCTGAACTTCTTTAAGATTTCTGGTTTCCACCTCGATTTTTAATTTTTTCTTAGTCTTTTTAACATAATCCTTTGCCATCTTTACAGCACTGGTAATGCTTCCGTTGTAATCAATATGATTGTCTTTGAGCATAATCATGTCATAAAGCCCATATCTGTGATTGGTTCCGCCTCCAATAGCTACAGCCCATTTTTCACATATTCTGAAATTGGGAGTGGTCTTTCTTGTGTCCAGAAGTTTAGTTTTCGTACCTACCAACCTGGAGTCCCAATCATGAGTAAGAGTGGCGATACCGCTCATTCTTTGCATGCAGTTAAGAATCAGCCTTTCGGTAGAAAGAATAGATCTGGCACTTCCGGTTACAATAAGGGCGATGTCTCCCACTTTTGCAGCGTCACCATCCTTAAGGAAGACTTCAACTTTTAAATTTTTATCAAATGTGTTGAAAATAAACTCTGCCAGTTCCACACCTGCTAAGATACAGTCTTGTTTTACCAGAAGTTTAGCACTTTGTTCCAAATCTTGAGGGATTGTGGAAAGAGTGGAGTGATCGCCATCCTGGATATCTTCTTCCAGCGCATTTTTTATAAATGTCTTTAATGCTTTATCGGTAACGTAACTTGGTCTTTTCATTATGGTATGCTGTTTAAGCTAAATCTTTATTATAAAATGCACCTTTGTTTTCTTTCATTTCCATAGACTGGGTAATGATAAGATGGGCAACGGTCGTTAAGTTTCTTAATTCTGAGAGTTGGGGAGAGAGAATAGAGTAGTGATAAATCTCATCCACAGCAGCTGCAATTTCCTGATGTTTCTGTAGTGCCATATTCAGACGTCTGTTGCTTCTCACAATTCCTACTAGGTCACTCATCATTTCCTGGAGCTGTTTTCTAAGGTAGCTGATGATTACCATTTCATCCATGATTTTCATTCCTTCTTCATTCCATTCAGGAACAGCTTTCAGATCATCAAAGTTAAAATTATTTTCATTCAGTAATTCCATTGTTTTCATCGCGGCATTATGCCCGAAAACAAGTCCTTCAAGTAAGGAGTTGGAGGCTAGTCTGTTGGCTCCGTGTAATCCGGAATTGGTACATTCCCCTACGGCAAAAAGATTTTTAATAGAAGATTGTCCGTCTCTGTCTACTTCAATTCCTCCCATCAGATAATGGCAAGCCGGAACAACCGGAATCAGTTGAGTGAACGGATCTATTCCTTCATCTTTACACTTTTTATAAATATTAGGGAAATGCTCCAGAAATTTCTCCTGGTTCATCTCATGACAGTCAAGGCCGGCATATTCGTCCCCTGAAATTTTCATTTCGTTGTCAATAGCTCTGGCAACAATATCTCTTGAGGCAAGTTCTTCACGTTCATCATATTTCTGCATGAACTTTTCACCTCTTTTTGTTCTTAATTTTGCGCCATCACCTCTTACGGCTTCGGAAATAAGGAATAACATTCCGTCAATCTTACTGTATAAAGCAGTAGGGTGGAATTGATAATACTGCATATTGGAAACCTTTCCTTTGGCACGGGCAACGAAAGCAATTCCGTCTCCTGTTGCAATCTTAGGATTGGTGGTGTTTTTATAAACATGTCCGGCACCTCCGGTGGCAACCAATGTTATTTTGGAAGTTATCTTTTTGATTGTTTTGGACTTTTCGTCCAGAATATAAGCACCATAGCAATGGATATCTCCTTCGTTCAGTTCTTTTCCGGGAACATGATGCTGGGTAATGATATCAATAACATAGTGATGGTCTAAGATTTCAATATTGGGACTGTTATTGGCTGTTTCCAATAGAGCTCTTTCAATTTCAAATCCGGTGATATCTTTATGATGGACAATTCTGTTTTCAGTGTGGCCTCCCTCTCTTCCCAAAGCAAATTTGCCGTTTTTCATATCAAACTGGGCACCCCATTCTACAATTTCATTGAATCTTGCAGGAGCTTCCTTGACTACCATTTCTACCACATCCCGTTTGTTTTCTCCATCGCCGGCCCTCATGGTATCATCAATATGCTTTTCAAAATTATCTTTTTGAAAATCTGTAACCACAGCAAGTCCGCCTTGAGCATATTTGGTATTGCTTTCGTCTTCGTCAGACTTTGTTACGATAATAATCTTGGCATCAGGGAGCTGTTCAGAAACTTTAATGGCATAGGAAAGTCCGGAAATGCCGGAACCGATTACTAATACATCCGCTTTTATCATATGCTTGCTTTAGGTACAATCGTTTAAATATTACATAAATTTAAACAATTTTTCGTTTGGTTTTCTTACTTTTTTCATGTGTTGGAAGTAATCTTCTTCAGAACGGTAACCTAAAGCGAGGGTAACGGTTACTTTTTCTGTTTCAGGATTTATACTAAGAATTTCTTCTATGATATCCTGTCGAAAACCTTCCATGGGACAAGAGTCAATATTTTCTATAGCGGCTGCATACATTAAGTTGGCCAATACTATATAGGATTGTTTCTCTGCCCAGTTGAAAATTTCATCCTGTGTTTTCTGTACAATATGCTGATTGATACTGTTTTTGAATGGCTCAAGTTTCTCAAGAGAAGTTTCTCTTACCTCAGAAATATGATTGAAATATCCCCGGATATAGCTCTCATCAATTGTCTTTTTTGAAATGATTACAATAAGATGGGAACAGGTGGAGATTTGTGATGGATTATAGAAAGCCGGAATCAGTTTCTGTTTCATAGCTTCACTTTCAACAACTAAAATTTTATAGGGTTGAAGTCCAAGTGAACTTGCAGAGAGTTTTCCTGACTCAAGAATATTATAAAGTGTTTCCTGAGGAATCACCTGATGATTAAATTTTTTAACAGAATATCTTCTGCTCAAAGCTTCCAAATAATTCATAAGGCAAATTTAAGAATTGAATATGAATAAAATGGGTTTATAATGAAATATATCCTCTTAAATAATACAAAAAATCACTCCCGATAAAGGAGTGATTTTTTTAGTATGGATCAATTTTTTTAATCTCTATTTTTAACCATGATCCAGCCGGAGAATTTTATCGGCGTGTTTTTCTGGTTATTTTCATTCCATGTTACAGAATACCAATAGTTTCCTGTAGGAACTTTTTTGCTTCCATGGATGGTTCCATTCCATTTGTATCCGTTAGATTGATCGGCCTGGAATATTTTGTACCCATATCGGTCAAATACTGATATTTCAAGATTTCGTTTACCTGATAATGCAGAATAGTCTACGAAATCATTGACGCCATCATCATTAGGGGTAATTACATTAATGAGATTGGGTACAGTAATAGCAATTTCAATAGGGGTACAGTTATAGCTGTCTTTTACATAAACTTTAGCCTCACCTCTGGTTATATTGGTAAATACGTTGGAATCCTGCCAGTTAATATTATCCATAGAATACTGGTAGGGAGGAGTTCCTCCGTTAACGTATACTGTGACTGTTCTTCCTGATACATCAATACTGGTTACTACCGGGTTTTCGGAAGCGTATACTGTTACAGTTTGGGTGGCAATACAGTCTCCTGTTTTTAATTTTACCCAATATGTGCCTACTCCTACGTTATTGATAACCTGTGTAGTGGCTCCCGTGCTCCATTCATAGCTTTTGAAGCCCGGTCCTGCATCTAAAGTCGTTTTGTTTTCTATACATATAATCTTGTCTTCCAAAATAGGAGAAAAGGTGGGTGGTATGACAGTGATGTTCACTTTAGCGATTGCATAACATCCGTTCGAGTTCGAAACTTTGATATAAATAACCCCGGTAGGGGCTACATAAGTAGATGCATTGTTTATTTCATTGGTTTCATTGATAGCATCAGTTAATGAAGGGTAATATTTTTTTGTAGTTCCATTTTGGGTAGTCACTACGGCTCCGGTAAGGTTAAATGAAGCCATTGACGGATTGCTTTCTATAAAGCAGGATCTTATTTCAGCATCATTAACAACAACTACAGGGTGAATGTTCAACGTGATTTTGGAAGAACTTACACAGCCTTGGGGAGTAGTTACTTTTACATAGATAGTTGCGGCAGGAGAAGCATAGGCTGTAGGATTAGTTATTTGATTGGTTCCTGCGTTCATATCAAACAGGGTAGGGTAAAACTCTTTAAGGACACCGGGTATAGAAGTTACCGTTGCTGAAGTGAGGTCAAAGGTAGCGGTACCGGCGTTATTGTTATTACATTCTGTAAGACTGGCATTATCTGCTGCAAATGGTGTGGGATTGAGTTGTATGATTCCGTCTCCATTGTCACAAAGAGTGGAGGTAGGGTCTTTCACGATTACTTTGATCGTTGTATTTCCTGAATACTGAAAGCTTGAAGGATTGGCAATAGGTGTTGGGCTTCCTAAAATATAATAAGTGAAAATATAATTTCCGGGGTTATTTACAAATTGAGAATTATAAGAAGTAAGGTCAACAACGCCATTTCCCGTGGCTGGGTTGGTGCAGACAAAAGGAGTTACGGTATTGCTTAATATAGGAACTTTATCTACGAATACTTTTGCATTTTTAATAGAGTGCCTGGCGCTGGCACCTCCTGTTGCTGCAGAAAATCCAAAATACCCCTGTGACATTCCTGCTGCGGCACCGGAAGGCGCAAAAGACTGGTCAACAACAAGTACTCCGTCTATTTTTATTTTGATGATCCAATTGGTTGGGTTGGTAAGATCTGTTTCTCCATTCACTTCCACATGTTTATAAGTGTCACCTACAAAGGGTTGGGTAGCATTAAGGTCAGGTGAATGAAAGGTACTTCCCGGAGTATTGTTAAATTCTATATTGTTGCCGGCAGTATTGTTAGTACCGTATAAAAGGTGTACTTTGCTCATCTGCCCCTCGGTGGTATTGTTGAAAATATCAAATCCTACCATCAGTCCTGATGCATTGGCTGGAATTCCTAATCCTCCTCCTGATACAAAACCTGTGGGTGGATTAGCAAGATACCAGAATGTGAATCCGTCACCTCTTCCAAACTGTGTTGTTCCGTTTCCGTCAATTCTGAAGTCAAATTCTACTTTCCATTTGTCACAGTAGCTTAAGGTAATGGGATCTGCCAAAGTTATAGCACCAAATCTACTTGTCTGGTCGGTTGTAAGCCTTATGAAATCTGTGCTTACAATAGCGTCTGAAACAAGATTCCAACCGGTTGTATTAACCGGATTTCCTATAAGTTGATAGGTTTGTGAAAATAATTTTGGAGGTAGCCCAAGTAGAAAGGCTAATAAACAAATGAGTATATGTTTTTTCATAGTGGATGGATTGTGATATTATTAGTTGTATTACAATGAAAATAGCATGGTACAGTTTTTTTGTTAAAAATAGATTGCTTTCAATATCAAAACCACCCCTCTAAGGAGGTGGTTTTGTTTTTTAAAATTTATTCTCTGTTCTTTACCAATACCCATCCTGAGTATTTGGTTTCAGTATTGTTTTTATTATTTTCATTCCAGGAAATAGTATACCAGTAAGTTCCAGTAAGGATTTTTTTCCCTGAAGCAGTACCATCCCATTGGAAGTTTCTTATTTTGTTGGCTTCATAGAGTTTGTTTCCATATCGGTCATAGACAATGAATACTAAGTTTCTTTTATAAGCCAGTGCAGAGTAATCAATAACATCGTTGATATTATCTCCATTAGGTGTAATTGCGTTGATCAGATTCGGAACTGTGATCTGTACTTCAACAGGAGTACAGTTGTAGAAATCTTTTACAAAAACTTTTACTTCACCTCTTGGAAGCCCTGTGAAAGTGTTTGAATCCTGCCATGTACTGCCATCCAGAGAATATTGATAAGGAGGCGTTCCTCCCGATACATTTACAGTAATGCTGTTATTATTGATGTCAATACTTGAAATAACAGGATTTGCAGAAGGAATTACTTTCACAATCTGTTTGGTAATACAGTTTCCGGTTTTCAGAAGTACCCAGTAAAGTCCTGCATTCACATCTTTTATAGATTGAGTTGTAGCTCCGGTACTCCATAGGTATCCATCAAAGCCTGGCCCGGCATCTAAGTCTGTTTTACTGTCTATGCAAATTATTTTGTCTTTTAGAACAGCAGATGTAACAGGTGGCAGTACGATGAGGTTAATTTTAGTGATAGCAAAGCAGCCGTTAGCATCTGTTACTTTTACATAAACAGTAGTGCTTGGTGAGATGTATTGAAGGATGTTTACAATCTCGTTGGTTCCGTTTAATGCGTTGTTTAAGGTGGTGTAATATTTTTTGCTTGCCGTTGTTAACGGAGTAACATCAGCTGTGGTAAGGTCAAACTGGGCATTGGTGATATTGTTTTCAATAAAACAGGACCGGAGACTCGCTTCTTTAACTTCTGTTTCAGGATAGAAGGCAAGGGTTATTTTTGCTGTGCCTACGCATCCCTGTGGAGTCGTTACCTTTACAAATACCGTTCCGGGAGCTGATAAATAATTATCAGGATAAGCAATTTCATTGATGTCAGCGTTAAGGTCGTTGAGTGTCTTATAGTATTTTTTTACAGAACCGGGAACACCTGTTACATTAGCTGTAGTCAGATTAAAAATTGCCGTGCCGGCTTTGTTGTTGTTACAGGCTGTAAGTGTTTTGTCTTCTGCTTTAAATGGAGCCAGCACCAATAAAATACGGGCATCAGGATTATCACATAATATTCCCGCATTATCTTTGATGACCACAGTAACGGTGGTGTTAGCGTTGAATTGATAATTAGTGGGAGTGGCAATAGGAGTAGAACTGCCAAGAGGATAATAGGTGAAAGTGTAGTTGGCAGGATTGCTGACAAATTGAGAATTGAATGTTGTTAAATTTACATTTCCATATCCGGTAGTTGGATTGGGGCAAAAAGACTGAGTTGCAGAGTTCTGCAAAATAGAGACTTTATCCGTATAGATTTTTACATTTTTAATAGAATGTCTTGATCTTGCTCCACCTGTAGAAGCTGAAAAACCAAAATAACCTACCGTCATTGCAGCGGCAGTGCCGGAAGGAGCAAAAGACTGATTGCAAATTAAAGTGCCATCAATGGTTATACTGACAATCCAGTTGGTAGGAGTAGCCGGATCTACCTGGGCACTTACTTCAACATGTTTAAAGGTGGTGCCTTGAAAAGGTAGCGTGGTATTCATATCCGGTGAGTGAAAAGAACTTCCCGGAACATTAAAAAACTCTACGTTATTTGTATCGGTTGTATTGGTAACTTGTCCGTAAGCAACATGAACCTTGCTCATTGTAGCAGTAGTTGTATTGTTGTAGGTATCAAATCCTGCAATAAAACCCACTGCATTTTGAGAAACTCCAAGACCGGAGCCCAGTACACTTGCAACCGGAGGATTAGCCAGGTACCAGAAAGCGAGACCGTCTCCATTGGAAGTTTGGTTAGAATCCATTCTAAAGTCGAATTCTACTCTCCATTTGTCACAGTATTTCAGGTTAATAGGATCATTCAGTCTGATTGATCCGGATTGGTTGTTGGTATCAGGAGTGAGTTGAATAAAATCACCGTTTACCTGTGTGGGAGAAACCATTGTCCATCCTGTAGTGTTAATTGGATTTCCGGTAAGCTGGTAAGTTTGGGCGAAAGATTTTCCCGATAAACAGAGTAGTAGAAGGGTAAGGAAAAAAAATAAATTTTTATTCATTTAAATGGGAATTTTAATTAATAGGTAAAGATATTAAATCCCAGATAAATAATATGTATTTAATGTTAATTTTGTTAAAATTTATATATTTTATTCAAAATATGGTATAAATTTATGGGTAATAATGAATGTTTTCGGCGGGTGGTTGAATTTATGTTGATTGAATCAAAATAGGGAATTGCTGTCCAGGTCTTCAAAATAGGAGTCTATTTCCAGATTTTGGGAAGCGGCAGCTGCAACGGCCAGCTTATCGCAAAGCTCATTTTCAAAATGTCCTGCGTGCCCTTTTATCCAATGCATCTTGGGTTGATGCTTGTTGTAAAGCTCAATGAATTTTTTCCAAAGATCAGGATTTTTCACATTTTTCCATCCTCTTTTTATCCATCCCGTAATCCAGTTTTGATTGATAGCATCTGCTACATACTTGCTGTCTGTATAGACATGGATGTCATTTTCTGTAGACTTTAATTTTTCCAGGGCTGTGATTACAGCCAGAAGTTCCATTCTGTTGTTGGTCGTCTTTCGAAAACCCATGGAGAATGTTTTCTGATAATTTTTTTCGGGAACACGCATAAGAATGCCATATCCTCCTTTTCCGGGATTTCCACTGCAGGCTCCGTCCGTATAAATTTCGATTTTCAAATTGATCTTTTTAAATTGATTTGCTTTCTAAGGCTAAGCATGGGTCTTAAAACGGAAAATCATCATCGTCATCGAAATCATTCATCGACGATCCTGAAAGTTTTGAACTATCCGGCAGATCAAATGCTGCGCCAGGCTGGATAGTGGTTTTAATTTTGTCGAAGCCACTTGGATCAGGGGAGCCAAAATTCGAAGGATAACCTCCACCGGCACCATCAAATGCCGCTTCAATATCACCAAATTTTGCAAAATGCTTCAGGAAAGACAGTCTGACATCAGCTGTTGCACCATTTCTGTGCTTGGCAATAATCAGCTCAGCCTGATTTTCTGTAGAAGTTTCCTGTCCTTCATCGTCATTATCCCAAACTGTAATTTTATAGTATTCAGGTCTGAAGATAAAAGATACAATATCTGCATCCTGCTCAATAGCTCCGGATTCCCTCAGGTCAGAAAGCTGAGGTCTTTTTCCCGGGCGGGCTTCCACACTTCTGGAAAGCTGAGACAGTGCAATAACAGGAACATTTAATTCCTTTGCAATCGCCTTTAATGAACGTGATATCATAGAGATTTCCTGTTCACGGTTTCCAACACCTTTCCCACTGCTTCCGGCTGTCATCAGCTGAAGGTAATCGACCATGATCAGTCTTACTCCGTGCTGCATAACCAGTCTTCGGCACTTCGCACGGAAATCAAAGATTGAAAGTGATGGCGTTTCATCAATGTATAAAGGAGCATTTTCCAATTCTGAAACATTGGAGAACAGTCTTTGCCATTCTTCATCATCAAGGGTTCCTTTTCTTAATTTTTCGGATGAAATTTTAGTCTCGGATGCAATCATTCTGGTGATAAGCTGTACCGAGGCCATCTCGAGAGAGAAAAGAGCCATTGGGATTTTGTGACCTACTGCAATATTTCTTGCCATTGAAAGAAGAAATGCTGTTTTACCCATCGCGGGACGGGCAGCAATAATGATAAGATCGGAATTCTGCCATCCCCCGGTTTCTTTATCAATATCTCTGAAACCTGAAGGAACTCCGGAAAGTCCTTCCTTATCTTTTAAGGATTTAATAGTATCAATAGCTTGTTTTACTAATGAATTTGCCGTGTCGAATCCTTTTTTAATCGTTCCGTTAGTTATCTCAAAAAACGATTGTTCGGCTTTGTCTAAAAGTTCAAAAACATCAGTAGATTCCTTGTATGAAGAATCAATCACATTGGCAGAAACATTGATCAGACTTCTTAAAATATATTTTTCAAGAATGACACGAACATGGTATTCAATATGAGCGGATGAACTCACACCCATAGTAAGATCTATAATATAATGGTCTCCTCCTGCCTGGCTAAGCTTATCCACTTTTTTTAAATCCTGGATAATCGTCATTAAGTCTACAGGGTGGTTACCCTCATAGAGTTTTAAAATCGCGGAAAAGATGACCTGATGTCTCGGATCATAAAACACTTCAGGAGTAAGGAGGTCAATGGAATGATCCAACCCCTTTTTGTCAATCAAAAAAGTTCCAATAACGAGTCTTTCGAAATCCACTGCATTGGGTGGCATTTTTCCATCCGCAATAGACAGCTCTTTTGCAAAGTTTCCGTGTGTTAAGGATGATAATGTTTCTTTCTGCGCCATGGTGCAAAGATAGCTTATTTAGAAAATAATTAAAAAATAGTATTCAACAAATTATTATCAGTTGTTATGAAAATACTGTAAACAGGAGGTTCATTATGTTGATAAAAAAAATCACCCCGGTCTGGGGTGATTTTCATAAGGTTATAAATGAAATTTATTCTTTATTTTTCACCAATACCCATCCTGAATATTTGGTTTCAGTATTATTTTTATCGTTTTCGTTCCATGAGATAGTATACCAGTAGGTTCCGGTAGCTATTTTTTTGCCAAAGGCAGTTCCATCCCATGTAAAGTTTCTGATTTTGTTTGCTTCATGAAGCTTGTTTCCGTATCGGTCATAGACGATGAATACCAGATTTTTCTTGTACGCTAAAGCTGAATAATCAATAACATCATTGACGTTATCTCCGTTAGGAGTAATTGCATTGATAAGGTTAGGAACCGTAACGGTAACCTGAACCGGAGTACAGTTGAATGAATCTTTTACATACACCGTATTTTCACCTCTTGGTAACCCTGTGAATGAATTAGACTCCTGCCAGTTTACTCCGTCAATAGAAAACTGATAAGGAGGAACTCCGCCTGTAGCAGTAACCTTGATGGTATTATTGCTTATTTCAAGATTCGAAATCACCGGTTGTAGGCTAGGGCGCACATGAACTTCCTGAGGAGTGATACATTTTCCTGTTTTCAATTTTACCCAGTATGTTCCTATTCCTACATTGTTGATAACTTGCGTTGTTTCTCCGGTACTCCATTCATAACCGTCAAATCCAGGTCCTGCATCCAGTGTTGTTGTTGCTTCAGCACAGATCACTTTGTCTTTTAGAACGGTAGATTTTACCGGTGGAAGAACCGTTAATGTGATTTTTGCAATGGCAAAACATTGCTGAGCATTGTTAACCCTTGCATAGACGATTGTACTTGTTGAAAGATAAGCATCAGGAATAGCAATTGGATTAGACTGACTTAAAGCGTCATTCATTGTTTTGTAATACTTTAAAACATTTCCTGCAGGGAGTGGGTTTGGAACACCAATATCTGCATGGGTAAGGTCAAAAGTAGAAGAAGATATGTTATCCGGGATATAACAATTTTCCATTTGAGCATCTTTCAATACTACTGTCGGATGAAATTGCAATCTGATGGTAGCGTTAGCGGTACATCCGAATACGGAGGTTACTTTTGCGTACACTGTTGTTTCCGGAGAAATATAGTTGGTAGGACTTGTAATTTCATTGGTTCCGGCATTCAAATCATCAAGAGTAGGATAGTATTTAATCACTGCTCCGGCACCACCAAATACATTGGCTGTGGTAAGATCATACTTTGCAGTACCTGCACCATTGTTATTACATGAAAGTAAGGTGACGTTATTAGCCGTAATGCTTGCATTTACAAATTTGAATTTTCCATTGATAAAGCAACCGTTCATTGGATTGTCCGGATTGGATGGATCATGGTAAACAATTCTGTAATAATAGATAGTAGTTGCATTTACAGTGGTTGTGGTAATCGGATTTTGACCTGTAAGAACATCATTGATCTTATCATGGTAAGTTACCTGAAAATTACTATTGTTTCCGTTGATAATTCCTGCACTCAGAGAAAGGAAATTAAACTGAGTAGGAAGTCCGCATACCATAACCGTACTTGGTTCTGTAGGATCTGCAGCAGGAATTCCAGGAGTAACAAATGGGTTAGGTGTTAGAGTAGGATCATTAAATGCTGAGCTTAAGCTCGCTGTTCCCGTCCATTTCATTGAAAACCCATTGATTGATTTTCTGTGGTTGTTGATCACCAAATAATAGGTTTCTCCTGCTACTGCATTGATATAAGGGCTCCATTTATCAGCATTCATACTGGATGTCAGTCCCGGAGGATTAACAGGGAATACAGCAGGTGGATTTAGAGTCAGGTCGAGTCCTGTATCTCCACCGGTTCCTGAATAGTTACATCTTAAAGGCTGGAGGAAAATATTAGTGCCGGGCTCTTGCAAAGCAGCACACCCTCCATTGGTAGGTCCATAGACTGCAAAATCATAGTCATCTGTCTGAACATTAGGTACGATTGTGAATGCAAGTGTTCCTGAAGTAGATACACTGAAAGTATACCAAACTGTAAAAGTTTCATTTACGGATAAACATCCTCCATGTTGATTGAGGACCTCCAGGATACTTCCAATTCCTGACGGGGTATAGGAAATATCAGAGTCCCCACATATTGGGATTGCTGTGACACAATCCGATTGCGAGTAAAACGCCTGGGATATAAAGAAAGTTAAAATAAGTAGTAATTTTTTCATTGTTGAAATGATTTTTTTAAAACAAAATTGAAGGGGGATTAAAAACAAAATGAGAGCAGTTCTGTTGGAAGGTGCTCTTTGTTTTTTACGTAAAAGATAAAAATAGTAAAAGTTTATTCATAAGTGGATATTTTGTGTAGCAAATATAAAAAATTATTAACGTTAAATTAAAGATTTTGAGATATATTTAAAGAAAGTGATGGTTTGTTAGGTGAAGAAATAATATTGTTATTGATCCAATATTTATGAAAATAAAAAAACAAACCCAGAATAGAATTCCTATCCTGAGTTTGAAATATGTTTGTTAGGTTGATCATTAAGTAATCAGTGTTTTATTCTCTGTTTTTTACCATAATCCATCCTGTGAATTTGAAAGGAGTATTCTTTTTATCATTTTCACTCCAGGTTACAGAATACCAGTATGTTCCTGTTGGAATTTTCTTACCGGCAATAGTTCCGTCCCATTTGTATCCGTTAGATTTGTCTCCCTGATGGATTTTAGTTCCGTATCTGTCGAATATATTCAATATAAGATTCTGTTTATCTGCCATTGCAGAATAATCTACTACATCATTTACCCCATCTCCGTTTGGAGTAATAACGTTAATAAGATTAGGAACAACCACAGAAATTTCAATAGGATCACAGTCATAAGCATCTTTTACATATACTTTGTGATTTCCTCTTGAGATATTGGTGAATGTATTGGATTCCTGCCAGTTGATGTTATCCATAGAATATTTGTAAGCAGGAGTTCCTCCTATAACATTGATGCTTACAGTGCTGTTGGAAATATCAATACTCGTTACTACCGGCTGTTCCGAAGGATATACTTTTACAGTTTGTAAAGCAATACAGTCTCCGGTTTTCAGTTTTACCCAGTAAGTACCTACTCCTACATTAGAAATAGACTGAGTAGTTGCTCCTGTGCTCCATTCATAGCTTTTAAATCCAGGTCCCGCATCAAGCGTTGTTGTATCTTCCATACAGATGATCTTGTCTGCTAAAATATCAGATTTTACAGGAGGAAGTACCGTCAGAGTTACTTTCGCAATAGAGTAGCAGCCTCGGTTGTCAGATACTCTTACATAGATTACGCCATTAGGAGCAATATAGTCTGTAAAGTTTAATATTTCATTTGTCTGATCTATGGCATCAGTGAGTGACGGGAAATATTTTTTTATAGCACCTGGCTGATTGGTTACTAATGCATTGTTAAGGTTGAATGACCCTGTAGAAGGATTTGTTTCAATAAAACATGTTCTAATCTCCGCATCATTCACAACTACTACGGCGTAAAGATTAAGATTAATTTGTGCTACGTCCGAACATCCCTGTGGAGTAGTTACCGATACAAATACTACATTCGTTGAAGACAAATAAGCATAAGGGTTTGTGATTTCATTGGTTCCTGCATTAAGGTCGGCCATGGTAGGATAATACTTTTTTATCGCTGTACCTGCCGGGTCATCAAAGACATTGGCTGTGGTAAGGTCAAAAGTTGCGGTACCTACACCATTATTGTTACACATGGTTAGTGTGGCATCGGTAGCAGTAATATTTCCCTGCTTGAATTTAAACTTACCAATTTGCCTACATGAATTTATCGGGTTATTCGGATCGGTAGGATCTTCATAGTGAATACTGTAGTAATAGACAGTTGTAGTATTTACAGTTTGAGGAGTTAAAATTGGATTGTTTCCTGCAAGAGCATCATTTTGACTGGTGTGGTAAGTCACAAAAAAGTTAGCATTACCATTAACAATTCCAGCAGTTAAAGTACTAAAGTCAAAAACAGCCGGATCAGTACAGATAACTACCTCATTAGGCTCCGTCGGATTGGCATTAGGAACTCCTGGTGTGATGAATGGGAAAGGTGTAAGTGCCGGATCGTTGAATGGAGAAGCTAAAGACGCTGTACCTCCCCATGTTAATGAGAATCCAGTGATGTTAAAGCTATAGTTGTTTACGAGTAGATAGTAAGTTTCTCCCGGTAAAACATCCATATATTTTGCCCAGCCATCAGCATTGGAACCGGGCTGTCCAAAATAATCATAAGGATCAGTTGAGGTCATATTCAGACCTGTAGCTCCAGTTCCACCTGGTGTTGAACATCTGATTGTATTTCCTTTGTTGGCACATGTTATATTAGGTCCCCATACATACCAGTCGTAGTCAGATCCGGTAGCCGGTGTGATTGCAAAAGTTAAAGTTCCTGCAGTGGCTACGGTAAACTTATACCATACAGAATATCTTTCTTGATAAGTACCGCAGTTTGATTCAGGTAATTCCTGGATTCCCGGTCCATCAGGAATGTAGGATATGTCAGAGTTTCCGCAAACAGAAAGTGCTGTGATACAATCCTGTTGTGCAGAGACGGCCTGAGTAATAAATAATATTAGAATCAGTAGATATTTTTTCATTTTGATCAGTTTAAAATTTTCAATCCTTATCTATTGTTTAGGTTTAAATTAGCTTTTTTCCCCAACCGGTTGTATGTCGGAAGTGGTCAATTGTTCATCTGAGTGCTTGGAGGGAAGTGAGTTTTGAGGTCTGTTTATTTCTATGTTGTCCTGCTTGAATTCAGTTGATATAACGCATTTTCTAAATGGAGGATTGAAATTAAAGACCGGTCAAAAGATATTGTTTTATCGATTTGTGAATCAGTGTTTTGTGGGGTTTTGTCTGTGGCAGTGTGGCCCCGTGCTCCAAAACTTGCTATTAAAAAGCATAAAATTAGTAAAGGTTTATTCATAAGGGGATATTTTACCAGCAAATATAGAAAATAATTAATGTTAAATTAAAGATTTTGAGATATTTTTAAAGAAAACGGAATTTGATATGCAATATTGTATTTGTTGTTTTTTATGATGCTGATCATCGTCCGTATACGATCTAAAATGCTTTCTTTTAGAAATCATAAAGAGAGTGTTTGTCCTGTATTTCCTGGCTTTTATTTTTTAAATTATATGGCACTTATTTGTCTTATGGTCATTTTAGCTTAATTTTAATGTATCCCTACCTATTCAATTAATAGTTGAAACATTTGAAAAAATCTTTCAATATTCTCAGGTTCTGAAGGGAAAGGGCGTGTTTCTACAGAGGCTGTATTGATTAATCGTTTGACTAAAACAACAGTAGGTATTTTATAAATCATACATTCAATTATTATATTCCAATAAAGCTAAAATACTCATTAATTGTTTAGTAATCAGTTTTTTAGCTAAATATTTATGTTGTTGATGAAATAAATGCATTTATTTGTGCGTATTCATTAGTTTAAAGAAAATTTTACTAACAAAAACACAAAGTTGTTGGCAAGAAAATAAGAAATCAGATAAGCTTTTGTCCCGGATTATTATTTTTTTGGAAGAAGATAAACTAGTATTGCATTTTTCTCAGTTTGGGATTAGTACTTCCTACAAGAAGGGCAATTAAAACGGTCATGGTTCCTCCAAATACTACAGAACGTACTACTCCTAAAACTTTGGCCATTACCCCACTTTCAAATTGTCCCATTTCGTTACTGGACATGATGAATATTGAATTGACGCTTAAAACACGTCCGCGAATATGATCCGGGGTTTTTAGCTGGACAATGGTTCCTCTGATCACTACAGAAATTCCATCCAGCATTCCACTCATCACCAGGAACATAAATGATACCCAATAAAGTTTGGATAATCCGAACCCAATAATACAGAGCCCAAATCCTGTAACAGCTACCAGAAGAATTTTCCCCTGGTTTTTTCGTAAAGGAACAAGAGCCAAAATAGTAATGATACACATTGATCCTATATCCGAAGCCGCATTCAGCAATCCGAAACCTTCCGCTCCCGAATCCAGAATGTCTGTAGCAAATACGGGAATCATAGCAACCGCACCACCGAAAAGTACTGCAAACATATCAAGGCATAAGGCACCTAAAATTTCTTTGGTTTTAAAAATATAAGAAATTCCCTCACGCATGCTTTCCACCACATTTACTGAGTCCTTTTTATTTTCAGAATATTGTTTGTTCAGTTGCCAGAAAAATAAAGAAGCAATGAAAATTAAAGATAAAATAACGACTAATGTCCACTTTACTCCTACATACCCGATAAGAACACCTCCTATGGCATGGCCACAGACAGAAGAGATCAGAAATGTTGCCTGATTCAAGGTAACAGCATTCGGAAGGTTTTCTTTTTTTACAATCCTGGGAATCATAGATGGAACGATAGGGCCAATAAAAGCCCTTGCTATCCCTGTAAAGAAGATAACACCATAAATGAAATATGTGATCTGATGGCCTGTGAAGTGCATTTCTACATTAAGAAATGCAGGAATAAGAAGAAGCCCGATCAGAAAAATATAAGCATAATTGCAAATCAGAAGAAGACGCTTTTTTTCATTCATGTCGATAACATGGCCGGCATACAAGGCACAGCTCACCGCAGGAATAACCTCCGACAACCCAATAAGGCCTATTGAAAATGGATCTTTAGTCAGCTGGTACACCCACCAACCTAATAAGGTGGCAAGCATTCTGAATGCTAAAACAATGAAAAATCGTCCTGTAAGGAGATTTCTGAATTCGATATTTTTTAAGGTTTGTAACGGAGTAAAGGAAATCATGGACAAAAATAGCCCTAAAAATTTATTTAAGGCTATTCATATGTTGATTTTTAAAAGATAAATTAAATATATCTTGAAAGATAAAATCTATTTTAGTCGGCTCTTGTAGCACTAAGTACGATGGCAGCAACTCCGGCTGCTCCTATGATTGTTGCTCCGGTAGCAATTCTTGCTTTTGATCTGTCCTTTACGGCAGCTACCTTAGCTTTAGGAATAATTACTTCTGTACTGTCTTTTTTGCCGGCTGTTCCTACCAGATTTTCACCCACAATATTTCTGAACAGGATTTTTTGTTTTGGAGAGCCATCTCTCATTTGAACAACGTACATTTTTCCTGCCTGAAGATTAGAATAGTTGTTTTTGGAAATATCTTCGCTGTATTTTGTGGTAGCACAAGATGAAATGACAAATAAAGAGGTTAATAAAGACGATTTTAACAGTACAGATGCTTTCATTATTTTCTTTTAGTTTTTCAAATTTATAATTTTTTTCGAATATACGTTTTTGGAATTGAAAAAATATCTTTAAAGTTTGTAAATTTCTAATAAATCTGCAATATTTCTGTCATTTGCCAATCTTGGAGTTTTGTTTTGTCCTCCCAATTTTCCCTGAGATTTAGCATATTCATGGAATGCATTTTTTCCAAGCCTTGTAATGAATAGCTTTTGTAAAATATTTCCTGAAATCAGGTCATCATAATAGCTGTTTCTATTTCTTAGCTGATGGTCAAGTTCATTTCTGAATAATTCCAGATCTTCAGGAGCTTTTTCAAATTCAATAAGCCACTCATGGTAGGGAAGACCCTCTTCAGGATTGACCTGTGGGGCAAGATGAAATTCTGTAATCTGTGCAGGAAACTTTTCTAATGTGGCTTTCATGGCTTCTTCCACTTCAAAAGCAATCACATGTTCACCAAAAGCAGAAGTAAAATGTTTGGTCCTTCCGCTTACCAGAACTCTGTAAGGGTTTTTATCAATAAATCTTACAACATCACCAATAGAATATGCCCACAGACCGGAATTGGTAGTCAGGATCAGGGCATAATCCTTATGAAGTTCAACTTCCTGTAATGTGAGCCTTCGTGCATTAGGCTTGCCATATTCTTCAAGAGGAATAAATTCATAGAAAATTCCATGATTGGTCAGCAGTAACAATCCTTCTTTAGTATAATCATCCTGGAAAGCAAAAAAGCCTTCGGAAGCTGGAAAGGTTTGGATAATATCTACTTTACCTCCCAGGAGGTCTTCCATTTTATCACGGTAAGGCTCATAATTGACTCCTCCGGTAACAATAAGCTGAAGGTTAGGGAATAGTTGTTTGATCTTTTTCCCATGCTTCTCGGTCAATTTTTCAAAATACATAATCAGCCATGGCGGAATTCCTGAGATCAGAGTCATGTTTTCACGCTCGGTTTCTTTGATGATTTGATCTACTTTGGCTTCCCAGTCTTCCATAATATTGGTTTCCCAGCTGGGTAGGCGGTTCTTTTGAAGGTAGCTTGGAATATGATGGGCCACAATACCGGATAATCTCCCTGTTTTTATGCCAAAGACTTCTTCCAGCTCGGGACTTCCCTGTAGAAAGATCATTTTTCCGTTTACGAAGTCCGCATTATTTTTTTGAGCAATATAATGGAAAAGGGCACTCTGAGCTCCAGCAATCTGGAATGGCATTCCTTCTTTAGAAATAGGAATGTATTTAGATCCGGAAGTTGTTCCGGAGGTTTTTGCAAAATATTCCGGAGTGTCTGTCCAGAGGATATTGGCCTGTCCTTTTTTTACTCTTTCAATATAGGGTTTTAGGTCTTCATAATCTGCAAGAGGGACTCTATCCTGAAAATCTTTTACAGAACGAATGTTTTCAAAATCATGCTCCCGTCCAAAAAGTGTTTTTTGAGCAGTATGTATAAGAGAAAGTAATAGATCTTCCTGGTTTTTCTCCGCATTTTTTTTGAATTCCCCTGCTTTTTGAACATGTTTTTTTGCCCAAATAAGCGCTGCATTTTTCTTGAAGAAGTTTAACATGCTCCAAATTTATAAATTAAGTAGAGAATCTGGAACAATTTTTACAAAGCATGACATAAAAAAGCCGATAAAACTTGTTCATCGGCATTTCGAAATTTGATTATGAAAATAACAACTATATATGTTAATGTTGTGCTTATTTGTTTACTTTATATCTTTTGTCAGGAGTTCCGTCTTTTTTTAGATGCTTATTGTCTTTGTATCTTTTATCCGGAGTCCCGTCTTTTTTCATTTTAGCAGCAGGCTGAGCAGGTTTTACTTCAGCAGGTTTTGCTGTTTTTATTTCAGCGGGTTTTGCAGCTTTTACTTCAACGGGTTTAGTCGCTTTTACTGTTTTTACCGTTTGGTGAGCTGTGGTACTTGTAGCGGGAGCTGTCTGCTGGGCAGTAGCAAGTCCTAGTCCTAGGATCAGTGACATTGCTGAGAATATTTTTTTCATAGAAATACTGTTTGTTTTTGTTACTTAAAGGTATGCAAAAAGCGGGCTGAAAATTTTTGGTTTTTTAAACTTAACTAAAGTTTATTACAGCTTAAAAAAAAATTAAAACAATTCTAACCCATAATAAAACCTGTTTTCATTGAAAACAGGTTTTTGTAATATAATTTATAGTATGAAATGTTTATCGGGTACAATTAGCGGTCCAGGTCTTACCATCTTTAAGGTATAGAATTTTTAATTCATTGTTGTCAATTCTTATATATGATGTTCCTGTAGAGCCAATCATGACAAGGGTGTGGTCTCCTTTCTGTTCAAACTCGATTCCGTTGAGATCGGGAATGCCACTTGAGAAGGAGAAATTATACTTGGTGCCGCTGGCGATCTTGGTTACAAATACACTTCCGTTATCAGTACTGATATTGGTAGACCCTCCGTCGTTATAAGAGATCTTCCCTTTATAGGTTCCTGCGAAGAAGTCGTTATTCGTAGGATCATCATCACTGCTGCACGACGAAAACGATAATGCTGTAAAAACAAACAGCATGAAAACTCCTAAAATTTTAATTGCTTTTTTCATAATATTATTCTTTAGTGTTTGGTTATAAGGTAAAATCCCAAACATTATGCCACGGAAATTTTTTTGATTTTTTTTAACGAGTAATTAAATAAATTAGTAAAAAATTAAGATTTATAAAGTCTAATAGCCTCATTTTAAATTAGAACATCTATTGGTTTTTATATTGAAGAAAAATTTATTCTTATCTTTGTATAGCTCAAAACGGTTTCGGAAAACTCCCGAAATCGCTTTTGTCGTTTTATATTACTACTATTTATGCAGTTAAAATCCGTCAATGAAAAGTTTCTTCCCGATCTTTTACAAAAGGAATTTGGGAAAGAAATCTTTATCCAGTTAGAAAATGACCAGCATATTGCCGTGAAAGGGAGTGCAGGATCTTCGGTGTCTGTTTTTGTTGCAGAACTTTTTTTGGTTCAAAAGAAAAGTATTCTTTATCTGGTAGATGATAAAGAAGATGCTTTGTATGCGAATGCAGAGATGGAAGATCTTTTGGGAAAAGAAAAGGTGCTGTATTTTCCGGCCACCCATCTTGAGCCTTATCAGGTGGAGAAAACGCAAAATGCCAATTTGGTATTGAGAACGGAAGTTTTAAATAAACTCAACTCAGGAAGGTCTTCAAAAGTAATTGTAGCTTACGCAGGAGCCTTATCTGAAAAGGTGTTAAAGAAAGAAGATTTTAAAGCAATTTCACATCATATAAAAGTAGGAGATCAGCTGGATTTTGATTTTATTGATGAGCTGCTTAATCATTATCATTTTCAACAGACTGACTTTGTTTCGGAGCCTGGAGAGTTTTCTGTGAGAGGGGGAATTGTAGATGTGTTTTCTTATTCTTATGAAAAGCCATACAGGATCACCTTCTTTGGAAATGAAGTGGAAAGTATTAAAACCTTCGATATAGAAACCCAGCTTTCTCTGGATAAAGTAAAAGAACTTCAGTTGGTTTCCAATATGAATTTTTCTGTAACAGGAAGTAGAGTGTCATTATTACAGCTCTTACCAAAGGAAAGTTTTATTGTTTCCAGAAATGGGATGGTGGGGATGCAGAAGATTAAAACATTCTACGAGAAGGCATTAGAGAAATATGATACTTTAAATAAGGATATTGCCCATAGGGCTCCTCAGGAGCTTTTCATTTCAGATCAGGAGTTTCTTTTTGATTATAAAAAATTTAAAACTGTTGATTTTGGTGGCATAACCATAGAAGGGCTGAAAGATATTTCCGAAATTAAAATAGAACAGCTCCCGCAGCCGTCCTTCCATAAAAACTTTGAACTGCTGATTGAAGATCTTGAAGAAAAACAAAGCGAAGGTTTTGATACATGGATATCTTTTTCAACAGAAAAACAAAAGGAAAGACTGGAATCTATTTTTGAAGAACTGGAGCATGAACTTCCATTTAAAAGCTTTAAATCTGAACTTCATGAAGGATTTGTAGATAATGGACATAAGCTTCTGGTGTATACAGATCACCAGATTTTTGACCGTTACCAGAGGTATAAGGCCAAAAATACATTTGCCAAGTCTGAACAGCTTACTCTGAAAGACCTGATGTCTTTAAAGATTGGTGATTATATCGCTCATATCGATCATGGAATCGGGAAGTTTATGGGGTTGGTAAAGGTGAACAATGACGGTAAGATTCAGGAATGTTTTAAGCTGACTTATAAAAACGGAGATCTTCTGTATGTCAGCATTCACTCACTGCATAAGATTTCAAAATTTAATGGTCCTGACGGAAAGGAAGTGGTCCTGAGTAAACTGGGTTCTCCTGCCTGGAAATCTTTAAAACAGAAAACAAAGGCAAAAGTAAAACAGATTGCTTTTGACCTTATACAGTTATACGCCCAAAGAAAAACGGCTAAAGGTTTTGCTTATACTCCGGATTCTTACCTGCAGAATGAGCTGGAAGCAAGTTTTATCTATGAAGATACTCCGGATCAGGAAAAAGCAACATTTGATGTGAAGAAAGATATGGAGGCTGATACGGTTATGGACAGGCTGGTATGTGGTGATGTAGGTTTTGGGAAAACTGAAGTGGCCATCCGTGCAGCATTCAAAGCGGCCACAGATGGAAAACAGGTCGCTATATTGGTGCCCACAACTATTTTGGCATTTCAGCATTATAGAAGTTTTAAAGAAAGACTGAAGGATTTTCCTGTAAATGTTGGCTATGTCAACCGTTTCAGAACTGCCAAGCAGAAATCGGAGACTTTAGATGCTTTAAAAAATGGAAAAGTAGATATTATTATAGGAACTCATCAATTGGTAAGTGCTTCAGTGAAATTCAAAGATTTAGGATTACTGATCATTGATGAAGAACATAAGTTTGGTGTTTCGGTAAAAGATAAGCTGAAAACATTGAAAAGTAATGTTGATACCCTTACTTTGACAGCTACTCCTATTCCAAGAACACTGCAGTTTTCTTTAATGGCTGCCAGAGATTTGTCGGTCATTAAAACTCCTCCGCCCAACAGGCAGCCAGTTGATACTCAGCTGATCGGGTTTAATGAAGAAACTCTTCGTGATGCTGTTTCCTATGAGCTTCAGAGAGACGGGCAAGTATATTTCATCAATAACAGGATTGAAAACCTTAAAGATATTGCAGGGCTTATCCAGCGATTGGTTCCCGATGCCAGAGTTATTACCGGACATGGACAGATGGAAGGTAAACAGCTGGAAAAAAATGTCTTGGACTTTATGGAAGGGAAATACGATGTGCTGGTTTCTACAACAATTGTGGAAAGTGGAGTGGATGTTCCGAATGCCAATACTATTTTTATTAATGATGCGCAAAGATTCGGAATGGCAGATCTTCACCAGATGAGGGGAAGGGTGGGACGAAGTAACAGAAAAGCATTTTGTTACCTGATTACACCACCTTACGATATGATCACTTCTGATGCCCGAAAACGTCTGGAAGCTATTGAACAGTTTTCTGATCTGGGAAGTGGTTTTCAGATTGCCATGAAGGATCTTGAAATTCGTGGAGCCGGAGATTTATTGGGTGCGGAACAGAGCGGATTCATCAATGAGATGGGATTTGAAACCTATCAGAAATTAATGCAGGAAGCTCTTGAAGAACTTAAAGATGATGCAGACTTTGAAAACCTGTTTGAAAATGAAGAGGACAGACAGAAGCTGTTCAAGTCTGTAAAGGATGTCAATATCGACACAGATCTTGAACTTATGCTGCCGGATTCTTATATTTCCAATACGGAAGAAAGGCTGTTATTGTATCAGAAAATTGCGGAAATAACCAATGAACAGGATCTCCATAAATTTGAACTTGAATTAATAGACCGTTTTGGAGCTCTTCCAAAAGAAGCGGTAAACCTTTTGAAAAGTGTTGCGTTAAAATGGCTGGCTGCAGATATAGGCTTTGAAAAAATTGTGATGAAAAACGGTGTGTTTTTAGGATATTTCCCGGGTAATCCCCAGGATAAATTTTACCAGACAGACAGATTCAGACATATCATTAATTATTTAACCCGAAACCCTGCTGAAGCTCAGCTTAAAGAAAAATCAGGAAAAGAAGGTAATCAGCTCATGATGAGAAAGGAAAGAGTGAAAAATGTAGATGAGGTTAATCTGTTACTAAAAGCGATTATCGAACATCAGTAAGATCCGGTTTTCGAAATGATAAAGCTTCTCCGGGAGCTGAAAAAACATATAGAAACTTAAGTTTTTATATGTTTTTTTGTGATTGTTGTCAGCTTTCTGATTAAAAATATTCATTAATTAGAGAGTTAAAGCAGTTTTAGGGAATATAATATCACTTTTTAATGATAAAAATAAAGCCGCAAGCCTCGTTGTAGAAGGAGGTTGTGGAGCAGCGTGTTCTAGAATAAGCAGATAAAGTATGCTTGTGTAGTAATAATTCTACTTTTATGTGCGAATAATTCTATGGTGTAATGTGTTTATTTCTATGGTGTTAGGGATGTATGGTGGAGGTTTTTGTAGTTCTTAATTTGTACCTTTGCAGTCCTTAATTATGAAAAAAACTATTTATTTCGTTGCTGGATTTCTTTCATTCTATGCCAACGCACAGGTGGGAATCGGGACACCTAAACCAAAGTCAACTCTCGATGTGAATGGAAAAACTACTTTAAGAAGAGAACTTAGAGTAGGAGGAAGCTCCACTCAGGCAGGTGATGCCGGATTGAACGGGCAGATTTTAGTTTCTCAGGGAGAAGGTAAATCTCCTGTTTGGAAGTCGTTGAATGTTTCCTTTATGGAAGAGGGACAATACAAATTGATCAATTCGTATTTGTCGTCAGATCAGGTGGGTATCACCACCCTTACCAATGGTGTTGCAGGAGATAATATTTTTAAAAATAGTGTAGGAGACAATATCACTGATGGTACTAAAGGTAAATGGGTAAAGATTTCAGGTCTTGAAAATAATTTTACCATAAAAAATGGTAGAAACAGATTAACCTATCAGTTCCAGACAGGAGTTGAAATGAAATCGCCAACAGCTACTGTGATCAATGATGTGAGATTTACGTGTGGGGTATTCAGAAATGGAAAGCTTGTAGCTGTCCGTCCTGACAGAATAGAATCTAATAATAATTCTGAAAAAGGAGGTATCCAGGACTATATTTTTACCCTTAATTATACTGAGCAAAATGTACCTGTAGGTGCTCATAAAATTGAAATTGCATGCAGAAAAATTGATGCTTCCAGTACTTCATCACAATTTACGATAGGACGAAATGTACAGGATTCCAATGGAGTATCTAATGCATTTACACTGGAGTCTACGATGAAAATGGATGTGATTGAATTTGTAAGCTATAAAAACTAACAATTGATGAAAAAAATAATATTGACTTTACTTCTTCCGGCAGGATTATTATTGTCTGCTCAGGTGGGAATTAATACAGACTCTCCAAAAGCAAAACTTGATGTAAATGGAGACCTTAATTTAAGAGATAAAATTGCGGTGTATGACTCTTCTGATAACTCTTTATCTCAGGGAAATAATGACCAGTTACTTGTATCACAGGGGGAAGGATATCCTCCAATCTGGAAAACCCTTCGTATTCCTGAATATGAACCGAACAAATTTTATCTGATTTTTAATAATTCATTTTCCGATAAACTGGGAACCAGGTTTAGTTATAGTGAACAGTCTAATATAACAACTTCCAGAGGCAGTGTTTTTAATAAAGGTACACAATATGGTACTTTGAGTAACTTCAAGAAAATTGCAGGGCTTTCACAGGATATCAACGTATACAGTACAGTCAGCAAAGCTTATTTTCAATTTGAAACGGTAGTACAGGCTAATTTTGATGCAAATGGGGCTACCGATACTTCGATAGACTACGCTTGTGGAATCTTTGTGGATGATAAATTAGTGAATCTGAGACAGAGAAATCTGAAAGCTATTGCTTCTCTACAGCCTTTCCTTACCCATACCCAGATCGGAATTGTTGAAAACCTTACAAAAGGAACTCATACCGTAAGTGTGGGATGTGCAAGACTGGCATCTTATGGGAATGCATCAGGTAAAACACTTACGATCGGAATCAATGCAGCGTCTAATATCAACAGCTTTATTGCACAGTCTTCTCTGAAAGTAGATGTATATGAGGTTCCTGAGGTGTTTAACCCGATTATAAACTAAATCAAATCATGAAAAAAATATTTTTTATAAAATCTCTTTTACTGGCGGCTGTATGGATGAATGCACAAGTGGGCATCGATACACCTAATCCTACAAATAAACTGGATGTGAATGGAGATTTAAATGTCAGAAAAGAATTAAGAACCGGAGGTACGGATCTTTTAAAAGGTTCTGCAGGAACGAGTGGAGATATCTTTCATAACAACTCAGCGATGGCAACCAATGACTGGAAAGCCATTAAAATTGCTGATGGGCAGGGAAGTATGTCCGTGTTTTCTATCAACACCGTAGCAGATCAGACAGGGGTTTCTTTTAACTCCAGCGGGTCAGCTGTTCCTTATTACGAAGGTGATCCTTTAGCCGGAGATTGGACCGTACTGCCAACAGCATTAGATAATTTCTCCGTAACCAATGGCAACAATAAAGTAACCTTCTCATTTCAAACTACTGTTCAGAAAACAGCAAAAGGCTCGGCAAGTTTTGCGTGTGGGATTTTTGTAGATGACAGACTGAAAGCTGTAAGAACAGATGTATTGCTGGGAGGCGCAGGAGCTTATAAAATTTTTAATCTGAATGCCACTCTTTCCAATCTTACTCCCAAAAACAAATATGTGGTAAAAGTAGCCTGTATTAAACGTACACTAAGCGGTACACCAATACCGGTACTGGGAATAGGAAGAGCCGTGGATACTGCAGTGCTGAATAATGATATGGCACAGTCTGTTTTGACTACGTCGGTACTACAGCCTTATTAATTTTCATAAAAATATAATAATTAAGAATCTAAAAACGTTATGTTTTTAGATTTTTTTTGTTTTTAAGTCCATTTATTGTGAATTTGTTCGAATAGAGTGTATGCTGTTATCAAAAATTGAATTATATTTGGCGTTACTAAAACTAATTTTTCTATGGTAAAAAATTACTTTCTTAAAATATTTACAGGCGTTGCCCTTTTAGGAGTATTGGCATCATGCAATACAACATCTGACCCTACAGAATCAATCCCAAATCCTGATGAAGGAGCTGTTCCTAAAAAGGTCCTGGAAAAGATCAGTATGGATAATGTTTCTCAGGAAGAATATATTACAACAGCCGGAGTTTTAAATCAAGCTGTTTTTAAAGATGATAATTCTAATGCCAATTATACCAGTACATTAACCTACAATACTAATAAAAAAATCACTAAAATTAATTTTGCAAGCCAGACTCCAGGAAGTTTGTCTTATGAGTTTAATGTAACTCCGGATATTAATGGACAGATTTATAATGCTTCATGTGTGGCAACAGGTTCATTAGCCGGAACATCATACATCAGTGATTATGCTTTTACGTATGATGTAGCGGGAAAACTTACCAAGATTCTTGAAAAAAGAAAAGCAGGGGGAATATCTGCCTATAATGTATTCGTAGAAAACGTTTTTGTGTATGCCGGAGATAATATTTTTAAAGTAACGAGTTCTAAAGGAATCCTGAATATCAATGGTGTTCCCGATATGACTACTGCTGTTCAAACGGTCTATAGTTTTCAAAATTACGATTCTCAGAAAAGCCCTTTCTCTACACTTCCAAAAGTGTTTTTTATCATGAGAGGTCTGATGAATCCGATCAATTTCTACAGAATGTCTCCAAACAACCCTACGTCAACGTATATTCAGATGCCAGCGCCGGCTCCTGGAGTTAATACGATACAAAGTTATACCTACGATCAGGGATATCCGGTGATTGAGAAAAATCAAAAACTGACCTATAGTTATAAAAATTTGTAAAAGAATTCAATTATTAATCTTATTGGAATATAAATAATAATATAATTTTTATGCAAAAAAAAATTATATTTGTCAAAAAATAATCAATTACCAGGAAATGAAACAACTTTTCTATTTTATTTTATTAATAGCAGGATTTTCTTCAGTGTATTCCTGCAAAAATTTAGTGGATGAAGAAGGAAATCCACTAATAGATCTGAATAATACAGGAGGGTTAAACGGTCCCCGAGCATTATATAAAGAAATTACAGATAAAGATACATTAGCAGAATACCATTATGGTGGACTTCTTGTGAATACAGTAATCACGGATAGTGCATCCATCACTAATGTAATGTATAGTGGAGATAAGATCAGCCAGATTGTCTTTAACGGATTCCTGGATCTTGACGGAAACGGAAAACTGGATAAGGATAGTGTTTCTTTTACCAGACTGCTTACTTATGGAAATACCGGAAGATTGGAAACGATTTCTGAAAACCGTTCTATATTCAGAAGGCCTCCACCTGTTCCACCGGCTACTACTCCGGGACCACAGACGCTTCTCAGAAAAACAAAATCGCTTTATGGCGTGAAGTATAGTGCTGCGACTGCAAAACTGGATTCTATCATTATGAGAACAGGTCCGGATATAACAGGGACGCCATTTGCTTATGATAACTTCTCAAAAACAGCTTATACCTATTCCGGAGACAATGTTTCCAAAGTAATAAGACATTACGGTCCTATGGCCGGAGGAGTAATGGGAGCTGTTACTACAAAATATAGCTATGAATATTATGCTTATGATAATGAGATCAGTCCGTTCACATTATTACCATTGGCATACAAGATTTCAAGACTTTTAAATACAGATCTTAATGATAAAGAAAGTCTTATATTGTCTCCGAACAATCCTAAGAGATGGTCGTTTACAGATCTTACTCCACCTATCCCTAACCCGATTGTAAAGAGTACAAATTACGTTTATGATCCACAGACTTATATGACAAAAGGATATGGAGTAAACTATATTTATAAACCGCAATAACATTATTTTTAATAATATGTAAACTCAACCTTCCAAAGGTTGAGTTTTTTATTTTTTATCTCTTAATTTTGCAAAAAATTTCTGATGAAATATTTAATAGTTGGGCTGGGAAATAAAGGCTCAGAGTACGAAAATACACGCCATAATATAGGATTTAAAGTAGCCGAAAAGATTGCTGAGACACTTGATGTTTCTTTCAACACGGCCAATTTTGGGTGGATGGCTGAAGGTAAACACAAAGGCCGTAAGGTTTTTGTACTGAAACCGGATACTTATATGAATCTTTCAGGAAACGCTGTAAGATACTGGATGCAGAAAGAAAATATCCCTCTAGAGAATGTCCTGATTATAACGGATGACCTTGCGCTTCCTTTCGGTACGTTGAGGATGAAAGGAAAAGGTTCTGATGCCGGACATAACGGACTTAAAAATATTAATGAAGTACTACAGACGCAAAACTACACAAGACTTCGTTTTGGAATTTCTGCCGATTTTTCTGCCGGACGTCAGGTAGATTATGTATTGGGTACGTGGAGTGGAGAAGAAGCAGAGAAACTTCCCGAAAGAATTGAAACGTTCTCTAAGGCAAGCCTTTCCTTTGTTTTTGCAGGATTGAATAATACCATGTCTGCATTCAACGGGAAATAAGGTTCTGTATTGAGGAGCATACATAAAATGAAAAGGCCATCGAAACTCGATGGCCTTTTATTATAGTTGCTAGTGAGGTAAGATCTACCTACCTCTACAAGGATATTAATCTTCTATAACCAGGTTACAGATCCTGTTTCAACGTTATAGTTTGCACCCACGATTTTAATCTTACCCTCATTCTCAAGGTTTCGAAGGGTTGAACTTTGCTTACGGATATCTTCGATCGCACTTCTTACATTCTGCTGATTAAGTCTCTCCAAAAGTGAGCTGTTTTTTGATGAACGCTCTTCGTTTTCCTCAATGATTTGATTAATGATAGGGTCAAAATGATTGATAAGATGGTTGAGGTTATCCATTCCCAGACCTTCAATCTGGGCTGCATCAAGACCTCCTTTTAAGGCACCGCATTTAGTATGACCTAATACTACGATAAGTTTAGAGCCGGCTACATTACAGCCAAACTCCATGGACCCCAGAATATCCTGGTTAACAAAATTACCTGCAATTCTGATGCTGAAAACATCTCCTAATCCCTGATCAAAGATAAGCTCTGCGGAAGTACGGCTGTCTATGCAGCTTAAAACTACAGCAAAAGGCCATTGTCCTTCACGTGTAGCATTAACCTGCTCAAGCAGATCTCTGTTAGCTTTAAGATTGTTTACGAACCTTTGGTTTCCTTCCTTTAAAAAATCTAATGCTTTTTCAGGAGTAATCGTAGATTGGGTTTCGTATGTATGTGCTTTCATATAGTATGTAATTGTTTTTTGAATTTAAATTAAAAAAAAGTTGATGAGTAATGAGACTACATTGCTCTTTTATGGGTAACCAGAATATGGGAATCTTCACTTCTTTCATAATCTCTGTATGAAGTTTTGAAGCCCAAGAGTTCTACCATGATATCCTGTTCCTTTGCACGGATATTGGCAAAGTCCTGAATCATTTCCAGTACATCAGTAGCAATGTACGAAGTACTTCTTGCATCAATGGTTACCGTAGAATTGGGTTTAATATTTTTAAGTGTTTTTTTGATAGCTGCCTTATTTAAAAATGAAACTTCCTCAGCTAATTTGATGTTGATCCCATCGGCATCATCCAGCTTTTCACGGCTTAGATAATAAGCTCTTTTCATATTTCCCTGAAGGATATAGAAGATAGAGATAGCAAGACCAATTCCTACTCCTTTTAATAGATCTGTTGCTACAACAGCTGCAACAGTGGCTACAAATGGAATAAACTGGAATTTTCCTAAATGCCAGAAATGTTTAAATGTAGCTGGTTTTGCCAGTTTATACCCTACTAAAATTAATACCGCAGCCAAAGTAGCTAATGGAATTAGATTAAGAATGACAGGTATAGAAAGTACACAGATCAATAAGAAAAGTCCATGGATAATAGCTGATATTTTAGAAGTTGCCCCTGCATTTGCATTGGCAGAACTTCTTACCACAACAGACGTCATAGGAAGACCACCAATAAATGAACTGATCAGATTCCCTATTCCCTGTGCTTTAAGCTCAAGATTAGTATCCGTAATTCTTCGCTGTCTGTCTAATCTATCTGATGCTTCAATACAGAGTAAGGTTTCAATAGATGCAACAATAGCAATAGTAGCTCCTACGATCCATACTTTCGGATTGGTAAAACCATTAAAATCAGGAGTGACAATCAGGTTTTTAAAATCTTCCAAAGACTGAGGAACCGGTAAAGAAACCAAATGTTGAGTTTCAATAGCCAAAGAACTTCCTGCCATCTTAAACAGTTGATTTAGAATAATACTTGCAATTACTGCAACCAATGCTCCTGGAAGCATTTTCATCCTTTTCAGTACGTGAATTTTATCCCATGCGATAAGAATGGCAACAGAAACTAAAGTAACAATGATAGCTCCGGGTTGGATGGCTCCCAATAATTCAGTAAAATATCCGAAGTTTAAGCCATTGTCAAAAATAGATTCATGTCCTTCATAATCTTTATCGAATCCTAAGGCATGTGGAATCTGTTTCAAAATAATAATGATTCCTATGGCGGCAAGCATTCCTTCGATAACGTTATTCGGGAAATAGTTGGAAATACTTCCGGCCCTTACAAATCCCAGAATTAATTGAATCAGTCCTGCAATGATCCCTGCACAAAGGAAGAGTTCAAATGCACCAAGATCTGTTATGGCTGTTAACACTATAGCCGTTAAACCTGCAGCAGGTCCGGAGACTGAAATATTTGAATTACTAAGGAATCCTACGACCAGACCCCCTACAATACCGGAAATAATACCGGATAATGGGGGAGCACCTGAAGCTAACGCAATTCCTAAACATAGTGGGAGTGCCACTAAAAATACCACGAGTCCTGAAGGAATATTCTCCTTAATTCCTCCTATTAATGATGTCTTTTTCATGATGTGAAGCTGTGAGAAATAACCGGCTTATTTGTCTTTAAATAAGTCTGTTATAAAAGTTGAAAAATTTTTAATTTTTAAAGTACGTGTGTATTCAATATCAAAAAGTTGATAGAGAATAGGTATCAAAAAAATCTAACTATGGAGTTAAGCTTCCGGAGGAGGAGAAAATATACTAAGGAAAGGGGATAGATGAAAAGAATCATCTACCAGTACAAAAGACATTCCCTGAAAATCAGGTTCCGAAAACTTCAGATAATCGAATACATTTAAAGTTTTCGGAATAGCTTTTTCATAAACAATAAAAGAAGACGGGTGAGAATGCGGTTCTTCTTCGTTCACTATTATATTGGTTCTCAAAATATCCCAGCCTGCAACCGCAGCTATGCTTGGCAGCGCTGTAAAATTTAGAAAAAACGTTAATACAATAATACTCCAGAACTTCATTTCACATTCTTTTTAGAAAAACTACTTTGTTTTTCTGCTCATGACCCAGTCTGAACTCGTAAGGTTATAGATTTTCTGGATGTCTTTTAAGATTTTCTCAAAATCAATCTCCAAATCAATGATCTTACCCGTTCTAAGGTCAAATACCCAGCCGTGCACTACAGGATACTCTTCTAAGATGTATCTTTCCTGTACACAGGCCATTTTGACTACGTTGATGCACTGCTCCTGAACATTAAGTTCAACAAGTCTGTCATAACGCTTGTCTTCATCTTCAATAGAATCAAGTTCAGCTTGGTGCAATCTGTAAACATCACGGATGTTTCTCAGCCATGGATTTAATAATCCCAAATCCTGAGGAGTCATCGCTGCTTTTACACCACCGCAGTTGTAATGTCCACATACTATGATGTGTTTTACTTTAAGATGTTCTACAGCGTATTGGATTACAGCTGTGGAGCTCATATCTAAAGTGTTGACAACATTGGCAATATTTCTGTGAACAAAAACTTCGCCCGGTTTTGCACCCATCAGTTCTTCCGCTGTGGCTCTACTGTCTGAACATCCGATATACAAATAATCAGGATGCTGAGTTTTTGCCAGCTCTTCGAAGAAGTGTGGATCTTCTGATACTTTGGATTCTACCCATTTTTTGTTGTTTTCAAAAATAACTTCGTACGATTGTGACATAATTTTAAATTTTTAAAAGTTTATAATTATTTATTTCGTTTAAATTATTTTCAAAATCAATAGACTAAATCAATAATCGTACAAAAATATACTTTTTGCAGAAGAATTGACCAGTTTTAACAAAGTTTAATATTAAAATATGCTTAAAATCATGTCTAATAAACCGGTATACTTTGTCTTACAGTAAGTGTTGGCACTATTATAATTCAAACGTTTAAATAACTAAGATAAAATTACAAAGTATAAATTAGAATTTGAGAAATGTAGATTAAAATATTTTTAAAATTTTCTGTTGCTCATAAGAACTGTGGATCAGTATATTCAAAATAAATAATCATTTACTGTGGAAAAATGAATAAATTAAGGTCCTGATTTTAACCTTATAGTTTCAATGGAGGATTTCGATCTGGGCATATTTTATTGGGCAGGAATTGTTATTGCCTGTTTTTCATCTTTTCTTATATTGGGAAAGCAGAAAAAGAAAACTGTAGATTTTCTTTTGGCCTTTTGGTTTCTGATTATAGGAATACATCTTGTTTTCTTTGTGTTGTTCCGCTCGGGAGGTTATTTAAAATTTCCTTATCTCATAGGATTTGAAATTCCTTTTCCTTTCATGCATGGTCCGATGTTGTATCTGTATATTCTGAGCCTGACGGGTAGGAATACGGGTAAAAAGATGTGGATACTGCATTGGGTGCCTGTTTTGATGATTTATATGATTTTACTTCAATTTCTGATGCTGCCTCCACAGGATAGGATGGCGGTTTATCAGAATAAGGGTAAGGGATATGAAGTGTTGAGTGATGTTATCAAATTTTTAATGATTTTATCCGGAATTTTATATGTGGGCTTAAGTCTTCTGGCAGTCAGAAAATACAAAAAAGAAATTTCCGATCAATACTCTAATACTGAAAAAATTAACCTGAATTGGTCCTATTATCTGATTACGGGAATTGCGTTCATATGGATTGCAGTTATCATAAGGAATGATATTCTCATTTTTTCCATGGTTGTTTTGTTTATTCTGGTTGCTGCTTATTTCGGTATCAGTCGTGTGGGGATTTTGGATTTACCGCTTGCCGTGGATATTACCGGTGAAAAAGAAGCTGATCATAATGTGGCAAAGTATCAGAAAAACTCTCCGGGAGATAATATTATACAGGCTATTTATGAAAAACTGGTGTATAAAATGAAGCACGAAAAGCTGTATAAAGATCCGGATCTGAATCTGAATCATGTGGCGCAGCTGTTGGATGTTCATCCCAACCTATTATCCCAGACGATTAATTCGTTGGAAAATAAAAATTTTTATGACTATATCAACCGACAGCGGATTGAGGAGTTTAAAAGAATAGCCATGCTTCCTGAAAACCAAAAGTACACGATTTTATCACTGGCTTTTGAAAGCGGGTTCAATTCCAAGACCTCATTTAACAGGAATTTTAAAAAATATATGAATTGTTCTCCAAGAGAGTTTCTAAAAAGTCAAAATCTCACATTAGAAGAGTAAGTATCACATAATAAGTGATATCATATTTGTTTCATCTTTCATTTTGGAACAGTTGAGGCTTTCTTTATCCTCATTTTTACAGAAAATTTAATCAACTGTTATGAAGAGATTCTTATTTGTTATCCTATCCATTTTTGCATTGCTTATTGGTGCTTATCCTTTAATTTATGTTTTTGTTGAACACAAAAACACTTTTCTGGGTTCCAAATCATTGGAGGTGCTTCAAAGCTCAATCTGGAAAATTGCCTTTTTTGCGCATATTATTTTTGGGGGAATTTCTCTCTTCATTGGCTGGCGTCAGTTTGGAAGCCAGTTCAGAAATAAATATTTAAAGACGCACAGAGTCATTGGAAAACTCTACGTAGCCGCAGTGCTGATAAGTTCCGTTTCTGCAATTTATATGGGAGTGTATGCTAACGGAGGAATTGTCTCATGTGCCGGATTTGTTTGCCTGGGAATTATCTGGCTGATCACAACTTTGGCAGCAGTAGTATATATAACTAAAGGTAATGTAGTAAAGCATCAACAATTAATGGTATACAGCTATGCCTGTACCTTTGCTGCAGTAACATTAAGAATCTGGTTTCCCATTTTAAAGAGTATCACACAGGATCCGGACAATTCCTACATTGCTGTAGCCTGGTTATGCTGGCTTCCCAATCTTTTGGTAGCATATCTTATTAACAAAAAGAATGGGGTGGCCAATTAAACTTTATTGTTGATATAACCGTTTGTCGCTTCTGTGGTAGGGTAAATCTTTCCAGGGTTTCCCATGACCATAGAATCGTCAGGTACGTCAAAATTGACGTATGAGTTCGGAGCGATCAATACATTGTTTCCAATGTTGATACTCCCTACAATCACTGCATTGGGGCCAATCCATACTTCATCACCAATCACTGGGAAACCTTCGTTCTTACCACGGTTTTGCTGCCCGATGGTTACCCCCTGTGCTATATTGCAGTTTTTTCCAATTTTGGTTTTAGGATTGATAACCAGTGCTCCGAAATGCCCCAGATACAATCCTTCCCCGATTTCAGTTTCAGGGTAGATTTGGAAGCCGTATTTTATCTGAAAATGCCTCAAAACAATTCTCCAGAATAGTCCGGAAATAGCTTTTTTATTGCTTTTTTGAGCTTTTCTAAATAGATAAATATAATGGAGATTAGGATTGATACATTTTTTCCAAATTTCAAAAGTAGAAAGCCATTTGCCGCTTTCCCTGTAAAAATCTTTCTGTATTGCTGTGTAGTCTGGCATAACAAAATATTTTATACTTCATCAATAATTTCCTGAAGATGCGCTACCGATTTCTGAAGCACAAATGGAAGGTCTGCTGCTGCAATTTCCTTTTCATACTGGTTGGCAAGCTCCTTATTCAGGAGGAATTTTTTCATCCCTTCATAGATTCCTTCTTCCGAATTGGGAGTAATGATACCCAATTTTCCATCCTGCAGAAGATCCTTGATTCCGGATACATCCGTAGAAACTACAGGTTTATTAAGGATAAGGGCTTCCGCAATAATCGTAGGAAATCCTTCATGCCTTGATGACATGACATAAAAATCGGATTGTTTCAAATAAGGATAAGGATTATTTCTGAATCCCAGCATTTTTACTGTTTCCTGAAGTTCAAGATGGTTAAGTTTTGACTGAATATTCTCAAAATCAAATCCATCACCAATAATGATGATCTGATGTTTTAACCCTTCATCAATAAGTTTTTTGTGTACATCCAGAAGCCTGTCATAGCCTTTCTGTGGATATACTGTCCCTATAGTGACAAAAGTGGGAAGATCCTTTGAAAATGGAAAATCGTCAATAGGAAGGTCTGCTTTTTTTAAAGTATCTCCTTTATCAATAGGATTAAAGATTTTGATAACAGCCTGCTGTTCCCTTTCATTTTGGGCAAGTTTCTGCATTTCTTCTTTCAGTTTATTGGAGATTACCAATATTCTGTCGAATTTGAAAAGCTGTCTGATTACATCCGGAGTGTATTCTTTCAGATTAAAGATGTCATTCTGGATCCAGATGATTTTTTTTGAATCTTTTTGCGGGCTGGATAGCAGCTCTCTGTACATGCCATGGATAGCAGCTATTTCTATATCGTATTTTTTATCCTTTAAAATAAATTTATAGAGTAGTGACGGGAACCATAAAAACATTTTTTGATACAGTACCCTGAAAGCCTTTACAGGAATCTCATGAGGTTTGTTGGTGGTGATCATGTCCCCTTTCAAAAGGTAGTATAGATTTACCCATGACGGAACCTCCTTAATATACATTCCGGTGTAGAGATTAATCAGTAAGTCTACTTCATATTTATCTTCAGGGAGATTTTTAAGAAAGTTGACCACAACCTTTTCTGCTCCACCATGGCGAAGGGAACCGATTCTAATGAGAATTTTCTTTTTTTTAGACATTTATTTTTTTATAGGTTTATAAGTATGTGGAAGATGCTCACTTACATAAGCTTCAAGTTGAGGTCTATCTGCTTCGAGCTCTCTTGGATACATGACATTGTTTTTTAATGCTTTGTCTCCATACTCTTCAATAGTGCAAATAAATTTTGCAGGAATCCCTGCATAAACCGTTCCGTTCGGCATAGAGGAAGTTAAAATGGAACCAGCTCCCAATACACAGTTATCACCTATTTCTGAGCCGAGCATGATGATGGTGTCTGCGCCAATAAAGCACTGTTTTCCAATTTTTATGCGCCCGAAAGCTCTTACATCCTTATATTTTTCGAAAAAATGTAAAGCATTATAACCGCCGTCATGATTAATGAATCTAACATTATTAGAAAGTGTTGTTTCGTCACCTATTTCAATTAAAAAAGGTTCTGTACCTAATTCGGGAACTTCTACAAAACGAACATTTTTTCCTACCTTTAATCCTTTAGCAATACAAATTTTGAGATAGATTCTCTTGATAAGGTATTGATAGGTAGTATGAATTTTTAATATGATACGATATATTAATATCATTATTCTAAATTTGTTTTTCTCATACAAAGAAAAGAATTTATATGATAAGAATTTCTAAAATAGAATATTATTTGCCTGAATTGGTTCTTACCAATACGGATCTGGAAAAGGAGTTCCCAGAATGGAGCTCTGAAAGAATCCGGGAAAAAGTAGGGATCGTGCAGCGTCATATTTCTTCTGAAAATGAAACCGTCCTGGATCTGGCTATACAATCATCAGAAAAGGTTTTTGAGAACTATGATAAAAATAAAATAGACTTTATTCTTTTCTGTACCCAAAGTCCGGATTATTTCTTTCCAACTACTGCCTGTATTTTACAGGATAAGCTTGGGCTGAGAAAAAACATTGGAGCTACAGATTTCAATTTGGGGTGTTCCGGGTTTGTGTATGGATTGGCTTTTGCTAAAGGATTAATTGCCTCAGGAATTGGTAACAGTATTTTGTTAATTACTTCAGAAACGTATACTAAACATATTCATCCAAAAGATAAAGGAAACCGTTGTATATTCGGAGATGCCTCTGCTTCAGTAATTATTGAGAAAGATACCAATGTAGGCGATTATAAATTTTGTTTGGGAACTGATGGCAGTGGAGCTGAAAATCTAATCGTAAAAAAGGGAGGTTTCAGGACAGATTTTACATTAAACCCAAATCATGAATTTGATCCTGAGAATCTTTATATGAACGGACCTGAGATTTTTAATTTTACCATAGAAAAGATTCCGGGATTGATTAAAGAGATTATGGATGAAAATGGGCTTACCATGGATGATATTGATTATTTTGTTTTTCATCAGGCTAATTCTTTTATGCTGAATTATTTGAGACGAAAAACAAAAATTCCAACCGAAAAATTCTACATTGATATGGAGACAACGGGGAATACAGTCTCTGCAACCATTCCAATTGCACTAAAAAATATGCTGGATAAAGGCCTGTTGAAAAGAGGAAATAAGATTTTATTGGCTGGTTTTGGAGTAGGATATTCCTGGGGAGCTACTATAATGGACTTTTAATTTTCAAATCACAAAATTTAAAATATATGAAAACTTCCGTTTTTTTAGAAAAGTTACAAGAGGAACTAGAAGAAAAACAAATGCTGAACCGGGACACTAAGTTAAAGGATCTGGAAAACTATGATTCCATAAGTTTACTTTCTGTCATTGCTTTTGTAGATGAAAACTTTAATCAACAGATTGATCCGGATCAGTTTAAAAATATGGAAACGGTTTCAGATCTGATGAATATTATTGGGTTGGAAAATTTTGAAGATGAATGATGATTATTTAATGATCATCATTCACCTTGTTTTTGTTGATAAAGATTCTCAAGGATTTGTTCAACGGCATTGAAGATTTTTTGATTATCAAACTGATCTTCGATGGTAAGAAGGTTCTTTCTGATTTTGGAAATCAATTCCGGATCAGAAAGGAACTTTTTCATGGCGTCATACATTTCGTTGGTTTCGTATTTGATTAGATATCCTGTTTCGCGGTCTTTAATCATGATTCCCACATCGCCGGTATCCGTTGCAATAATCGGTTTTTGAAGAATCAATGCTTCAGCAATTACAAGTGGCCATGCTTCAGATTCGGAAGGAAGAATAAAATAATCTGCCTTTTTAATATAAGGATATGGATTCATTTTATTCCCACATAAAATAAATGTATCCTGAACATTATTGGTGTTGATTTGATCTTTCAGGTTTTCCATTTCTTCTCCATTTCCAAGGATTATGATACTGTGTTGGAAACCTTCGTCTATTAATCTTTTATGAGCATCAATAAGTTTGTGATACCCTTTTCTGTGATGAAGTCTGCCTACGGAAACAAAGACAGGTCCCTGGGGGAAGTCTTCTAATTTTTCTTCTGCCTTTTTTTTAATTTCTTCGATTGGGATTGCATTGATGACAACACTTTCTGCAGGATATTTTAAATCCGGATAATACAGATGCATCATTTCTTTGATCCTTTGCGAGCAATAGATCATATGGTCAAACTTTTGAAAATTGTCTATGATCTCCGGGACTACTGGCTGTAGGGCAGGTAAATTGATCTCGGAGTGAAACCAACCTATTTTTTTTGAATGTTTATTGCTTGAATTGTTTACAGATGAGAATGTAGCATAAGAGGGAGAAATCTCTATATCAAACTTTTTATTTCCTAAGATACGGTCAGCAATTCTTGGATTTTTTAATATTCGTATCAGTTTTAGCCTTCTGCGGGCCAGCTGAAGTTTATTGATGAATGGATTTTTGGAAAAACTCTCTTTGCCTTCAGTAAGGTAGATCTTTTTTACATGACTCGGGATTTCATTTCGAAGTTCTCCCTGATTCATGTTTAGGCATATAGTTAGTTCAAATTTATCAGGATTCAGATTGTTGAGCATGCTCAATACCACTTTTTCCACCCCTCCCATTTCCATAGAGCGGTGTCTGAAAAGAACCTTTATTTTTTCGTTTTCTGACATTATCTGAAAAATTTATGTAAAGTAATGGAGATTTTTTTCTTTATCCTATATAAAATCCCACTTTGGTATTCCAAGAGAGCGAAGATTTCCTGATAATTGGAGTAGTGCTCTGGAATTTTTTTTCCATGAATAGTCTTAAGATTTCTTCGCTTCATGGCTGCAAGAACAACCTGAGCAAAATAGTTATAAGAGTTTTTCTTATTGTTGTTTTGAGAAATTCCTCCACCATGGGTTCTGTAGAGGTAATTGGTATCGTCAATAAAATAAACATCACCTTTCTCATACATTTTCAAATACAGATCCTGATCTTCAGAGATTTTCAAGTCCGGGTTCATTTTTTCAGTCTGCTCATAAACATTCTTCCTGAATGTTATAAAGTGTGCTATCTGAATAGGATAATTGAAAAAATAAGGATCTCCGTTTTCTACCTGCTTTGCAAGTTTGAATGCTGAAACAGGATTAAGGTCTTTGTCACAGGACATAAACCGCGAATAAGTAAGGACAATATTCTTTTTTTGTTTAAAAACATTGATGGCAGATTCAACCGCTGATGGCAGTATAGCATCATCTGGATCTACAAAACCACAAATTTCTCCGCTGGCAAGTTCAATCAGTCTGCCTTTAGTAGCTCCCACCCCTGCATTTTTTTCATTTTCAAAAAACTTGAATCTTGCATCACCGGCAATAATGGTTTTTATCTGCTCTCTTTCTTTTTCTGAAGACGCATCATCCAGAATAACTGCTTCCCAATTCTGATACGTTTGTAAAAGAAGAGAATTATAACAATCCCTGAATAACAGTGAATTATTATAATGCGCAATGAGGATAGAAAATTTCATATGGGATTTACAGAGGGTTGAAGGTTAAATCCTGCTTATTGATTACCTGCGTATTGGGAGGAATGTCCTGATAAATAGTACATCCGGCACCAATAATACAGTTATCACCTATTGTTACCCCCTTGAGAACGGTTACGTTACTTCCAAGCCAGCAATTGCTGCCTATTTTTATAGGAGCTTTATTAAACTTTGATGGATATACTTTAAACTCAGGAGATGCTTCATAACAATGGTTATGATCATAGAGTTTTACATTTTCCCCAAATAATGTATGATCCCCTATGGAGATATGCTCCATACAATTAATTGAACAGAAGTTATTCATAAAAAAATCAGTCCCTATCTGTAAAGTGGCATTTTCTAAAACAAGAATAGAAATATAGTTTCTAAAATCTGCTGACTGTCCAATATTCACTTTTTTCAAGTTTTTATCCAGGACAAAATGATTGCCTACACCAATCCTTATATTCTGAGAAAATACGTTAGGGTGCTTTTTTAAAGAAGACAGTTGTTTTTTTCTTTGAATTTTTTCAAAAAAATTATAAAGCATATTGTAACTTTTTTTTTTCACTTTGAGTTACACAAATATAGCCTGTTTTTAGATAAATGAAAAAAAATCTTTATTTTTGCTTTAATTAAAGGCAACACAGTGAGTGAAATAACTAGAGTTCTCAAAACATTTATCGGGTATTTAAAAAGACCTGATCTTTATCCGGAATTGGGCCGGAAAATTATTAAAAATACTGTAAACAGAGGCAATGCCTTTAAAGGAAAAGATAAAACCAATTCCTGGGCCGCTGGAAGAGCAGTATCACAAAAAGAAGCCATTTCTAAGCTTTTTGGGCTTGAAATAGATGCTTTCCGTAACAATTACCAGGAAGTTTTAGCTGCGGCAGCAGAAAAAGAAAGGATTTGCCCTGTAAAAATGGGCGGCCCCGGAGCTTTGGAGCTTATCTACTATGCCTGTGAGTTTACTAAAGCTCAGCATGCAGTAGAAACTGGAGTAGCTTATGGGTGGTCTTCATTGGCTACGCTTTTATCATTGGTAAAAAGAAACGGAACATTATACAGTTCAGATATGCCTTACCTGGCCCAGGATGGTGATCAATATGTAGGATATGTAGTTCCGGAAAATCTTAAAGCAGGTTGGAAATTATTCCGTTTTGCAGACAAAGAATCCTTACCCAAGATTTTCACAGAAAATAAGATCTTTGATGTTCTCCACTATGATTCCGATAAGAGTTATAATGGCAGGATATGGGCTTATGATGAGCTTTACAAGCATCTGAGAGAAGGGGGTGTTTTCATCAGTGACGATATTGGTGATAACTCTGCTTATCAGGATTTTTGTGAAAAAAATAATATTGAAACTACAGTAGTAGAATACGAAGGAAAATATATTGGCGTTTTTATTAAATAAGCAATACAGTAGAAGAGTTTGTTCCTTTTTTATAAGATGGCGAACGGGTTGTATGAGAGGTTATTCAATGAAAATAATTCATGATTCTGTTTACAGCAATAAAATAATATAGTAAGGTTTCTGGATATAAAACATTAAATGCAATGTATAACATGACTGTTTGGCCGTTTTTATGAAGATAACCCAGATTACATTTACCCGGTTTCTTGCGGCTATGGCTATTGTCATTTCCCATTTTAATAAAGATATGTTTCTATACCAAATAGATTACATTTCTAATGTTTTTCTGAAAGCGAACGTAGGGGTAAGCTATTTTTTTATTCTTTCCGGCTTTATCATGATCGTAGCCTATCATAAGAAAGACAGGATCAACTATTTTGATTATTACAAAAATCGGTTTGCCAGGATCTATCCATTATATGTATTGGGGCTTTTACTCTATCTGATCACCCGATATTCAGGTTTCAGCTTTTATAAAGTTTTTTTATACCTGTTGGGGCTTCAGAGCTGGATTCCCGGAGAGGCTATGATCCTGAATTTTCCGGGCTGGTCTATTTCTGTGGAGTTTTTGTTCTATCTTATTTTTCCATTACTCTATAACCATTTTTATTCTAAAGGAAATAAAAGTGTCTGGGTGATTACGGTCATTATCTGGGTTATAACCCAGGTATTTTGTAGTCTTTATGCTGGTTCTCTATATTATGAAGGACCTCATACAGAAAGTCATGAACTGCTGTATTATTTCCCATTGATGCATATTAATGAATTTCTGGTAGGAAATCTGGCAGGGCTGTTTTTTGTAAAAAATCATAAGCAGAAGAATTATGATGTTCCTGTCATTGTCATTTTCTTATTGATACTATTGGCGTTGATCTTTGTACCTCTTTTCTATCATAATGGTTTGATGGCACTGCTGTTTATTCCGCTTATCATTTTGATATCGAAAAATAATGGGACACTGACCAGAATATTTTCATTAAAACCTTTAGAGTATTTAGGGGAAGCAAGTTATGCTGTTTATATAACACATATCCCTGTTTTATATATCTTGAGGGAAATTCTGGAACAGTATAATTTTGGGATTGATACTATATTCTGGATGTATATGGGAGTTCTTATGATTACTTCTGCTTTATTTTATCAGTTTATTGAAAAACCGCTCAGGGATTATCTTAAAAAAATAAAAATTAGTTGAGAATATTTATTTTTATGTAACTTAAAACACTCATAATGATCGAAATAAAAAATGTTCCCCCAAAAAATAACATCGATATAGATGGCTTATTGATTTATGGGAGGTATTTAAATATCAATAACTTCTAAAAAGGCAATATGTTATTTAATTCAATAGGGTTTCTTATCTTTTTACCAATTGTATTCTGTCTTTATTGGTTTGTTTTCAATAAAAAATTTCAGCATCAAAACAGGTTGTTGCTGTTAGCGAGTTTTTATTTTTATGCATGCTGGGATTGGAGATTTCTTTTTTTGCTAATGTTTTCTATTGGTTTGGATTATCTTTCAGGTATTAAGATTGAAAACAGTAAAAATAAAAGGGAAGCTACATTTTGGCTTACATTAAGTATTGTCATCAATCTCGGCTTTCTGGGTTTTTTTAAATATTATAACTTTTTTGTTGGGAGCTTTGCCGAACTTCTTGGAGGATTAGGCTTCAAAGCTAATGTCTGGCTTCTTAAAATTATCCTTCCGGTTGGAATATCATTTTATACATTCCATGGACTTTCTTACGTCATAGATGTTTATAAAAAAAGGATTAAAGCGGAACGTAATTTTACAGATTATGCCGTATTTGTCAGCTACTTTCCTCTTCTCGTAGCGGGTCCGATAGAAAGGGCTACCCATCTATTACCTCAAATACAGAAAACAAGGACATTTAATTATGACCAGGCCGTGGATGGCATGCGTCAGATACTTTGGGGGTTCTTCAAAAAAATGGTCATTGCAGATAACTGTGCTCCCTTAGTGAATGAGATCTTTACGAACTATCAGACAGAAAGCCCTGGAAATCTAGTAATAGGAGCTGTATTGTTTGCATTCCAGATCTATGGTGATTTTTCCGGATATTCGGATATAGCACTAGGGGTTTCCAGGCTGTTTGGAATAGAGCTTCTGAAAAACTTTGCATTTCCTTATTTCTCAAGAGACATTGCCGAATTCTGGAGAAGATGGCATATTTCACTTTCTTCATGGTTCAGGGATTATCTTTATATTCCATTAGGAGGGAGTAAAGGAGGACTTTCTATGAAGATCAGAAATACATTTGTGATCTTCCTTGTCTCGGGATTCTGGCATGGAGCCAACTGGACATTTATTATTTGGGGAGGGCTCAATGCCCTGTATTTTATGCCTCTTCTGATAATGAATAAAAACCGTCAGAATATTGAAGTAGCAGCACAGGGAAAACTATTACCTTCCTTTAAAGAGTGTTTTCAGATCTTTATTACTTTTTTAGCGGCTTGCTTTGCCTGGATTTTTTTCAGGGCAGAATCTATAACCCAGGCTTTAGATTATATAAAGAGAATTTGCAGTACCGGAATTTTTGCTTTGCCCCATTCATTGCCTGTAAAAATCCTGGCGCTGATTGGGTTTATGCTTGTCGTAGAGTGGGTTAATAGAGAAAGGTTTCACGGATTGGAAATAAAAAGATTCAATCCATGGATGAGACGTATTTTTTATATGGTTATTATTTATATCATTCTCCGTTATGCCAATTTCGGGAATAATGAATTTATTTATTTTCAGTTTTAGCATGAAGAAGTTTTTAATAAAAATAGGACCTTATTTTGTGGCAGTAGTGGCAGTATTTGCTGTGCTTGGAAGTTATGCTGACGGAAATACTGATGATAATTACATGCATTTTGCGGTTAAAAAGCCTCAGAATATCATTTTGGGGGATTCCCGGGGATCACAGGCTGTTGTTCCCAGTGTTTTAAAAAAGAAACTTTCCGGGGATTTTGATAATTTCTCTCTCAATGTTGTTGAATCACCCTATGGACAGATCTACTTTAAAGCTTTAAAACGGAAGTTGGACCCTGAGACCAAAAATGGAATTTTCATTCTGACAGTAAGCCCATGGACTTTATCATTGGATAAAAATATTAAGAACAGTAAAGATTTTCCTGAAGAGCATTCTCCGCTGAATGATGTGTACACCTATGACAGATCACCCAATTATGAATACCTGCTAAAACACTATACAAGAAGCTGGTTCAAAATATATACGGAAAGAGTAGGTGCGGTCGGGAAATCCAATTCATTTCTTCATGAAGACGGATGGATGGAAATTAATGTGAATATGCATAAAGATTCTGTGGCTGCCAGAACTGCCAAAAAAGAAGTGTTCTATCAGGCTTTAGCTCAACAAGCAAAGTTGTCGCAGGAACGTCTCAGAGCTTTTGATGAGATAATTAACTATTTAAGAACTAAAGGAACGGTGTATCTGGTCCGGATTCCTGCTTCTAAAGGTATTATGGCGATTGAAAATAAAAAATTTCCCCATTTCAGCAAGCTATTACAGGATGTTTCACGAAAACAGAATGTGAAATTTTTTGATTTTTCAGAGGAGAGCGAAACGTATATGTATACTGACGGAAACCATATGTACCGGAATTCAAGCAAAATTTTTACTTCCAGAATGGCAGACTCTATCAAAGTAGGGAAACGCTAAAATAAATTTTTTCTGAAATTAATATTGTAAATACCGGAGCGTATACTTGGGTAGTCAGAGATCAAATGCTTTAGAATCACTCCCCATTTTTGAGGTGCAGGAGTTGTTGCGATTCTGAAACTTCTGTACATTCTGTTAATATGAAGCTTGATATGGTCAGGTATTGTCTCTTCATTTTTTGCCCAGTTATCAACTTCCTGCCATAAAAGAACTCTGGTGGTAGCCGGGTTGATCTTCTTTGAATCTACCTGGGTAATTCTGTTGTTTTCATGGACACCTCTCATTGCTATCGCTTTATCTAAAATACCTGGATACAGGTCCAGATAATAGGAAAGACGAAATAAAAATTCAGAATCCTGGTGGAGTCTCAAACTGGCTTTAAATAAAGTATTCATTTTTTTTACCAGAGCATCTCTTCGTATTGTTAAGGTATCAATACTGAACAGTCCAAAGCTTCCTAACAGATAAATCTGCCCTGGGAAAACATCTTTTGGACCATGTTTCTTATGTACTGTCGTCAGTTTGTCCCCAAATACAGGATAGTACTGTTCTTTTGCTTTTTCAGTATAATAATGGACGCCAAGCGCTCCGTAGACACCTTCTACTTTTGGATCTTTAAAAAGTTCTTTTTCAGCATCAAATCTGTTGGGAAGGAAATAATCATCCGCATCTAGAAAAGCAATAAAATCTCCGGTAGCTTTTTGTATTCCCAGATTTCGGGTAGGACCGGCACCATGATTTCCTTTATCAGGATGTTGATAGAGTTTTATTCTGTCGTTTTTTTCAATAAGTTGTTTGCATACCTGCAGTGCGTTGTCTGGAGATCTGTCCTCAATCAGAATGACTTCATGCACCTCATTAAACTGAAGGGCTGATTCTACTGCCTGAGAAACAAATTTTTCGGCATTATAAACAGGAATTATTACAGAAATTTTCATTTTTTGCTAGCTGAATTTTTTGATCATTTGTATGATGCAAGATAATCAAATATAAAGACTTGTGGCTTAAAAATTAATTAAAAAAGTGGAGATATAGGTTTGTAAAATGAGATGAGCACCACGGGATCACCCATCAGACCAGTGAATGTCTGAAGTTAATATTATAAAGACCGGATCTTATACTTTTATAATCTGTAAAAAGATATTTGATAATCATTCCCCATTTTTTGAATACCGGGGCTTTTGCAATCTCGAAGCTGCGATACATTCTTTCAATATGAAGCCTCACCTCTTCAGAAATATCATCTTCACTTTCTGACCATGTTTTGATCTCTTTCCAAAGCAATGTTCTTGATATGGCAGGGTTTATTACCCGGGAATTTATTTTCGTTATTCTGTTATTTTCGTGTACTCCTCGTATTGCTACTGCCTGATCAATAATTCCGGGATATAGATTAAGGTAATAAGACAGGCGAAGCAGAAACTCAGTGTCTTCATGCATTCTCAGATGAGGTTGGAATAAAGTATTCATTTTTTTTGCTAGGGCCTCTCTACGAATCGTAAGGGTGTCAATACTGAACAGCCCAAAGCTTCCAAGCATGTGAAGCTGTCCCAGGAAAACATTGTACGTATCATGTTTTTTATAAACAGTGGTAAGCCTGTCTCCGAATAAACTGTAGTATTGTTTTTTTGCTTTTTCAGAATAGTAATGAACACCAAGTGCTCCATACACACCATCTACTTTTGGGTTTTTAAAAAGCTCCTTTTCCGCATCGAATCTATTAGGGAGAAAATAATCATCAGCATCCAAAAACGCAATAAACTCTCCTGTTGATTTTTCTATACCCAAATTCCTACTTGGGCTCGCTCCGTGATTTTTTTTATCCGGATGTTGATAAAGCTGTACTTTATCATATTTTTCAGCGATCTGCTGACATACAAGAAGTGCATTGTCCGGAGACTGGTCTTCAACGAGAATTACTTCATAAACTTCATCAAACTGAAGAGCAGATTCCACTGCCTGAAGGACATAATTTTCGGCGTTATAGACGGGAATAACTACTGAAATCTTCATTTCATCTTTTTATAATAGATTAATTGTGCTTTTTTACACTGCCATTTCAAGTACGAAATTTAAGCTTTTAATTCTAGTTTTACAATCCTTAGTATTATGATATAGTGAAATATTTGCTTTTTTGAATATAATAAACCTTAAAATGTAATTTCTTATTATCTGAGCAAGGCGAATTTAGTTTATAAAATAAATTTTCAAGCATTGAGTATTAAACATAAATCCTCTAAAAATATATGAATAGAGGCTTTATGTTTTTAGTTTTAAGTAATCTGTTACTCCTTTTCAACAGAATACTAATGTTTTATTACTATTTGAAGAGTATTGAGATCTATCAATGAGAATAGGTGAACCTGTATTTTGTCCGCAATATATTGGGGTTTTTAAGAACAGTGGCCAATAAGCTCGTTATTTTTGAAAATCCTTTTTTTGCAGAAAGCTCAAATGCTTTTTTCTGCAGATAGATATGCTGAGCATAATCCGGTTCTAATGGCAATGGCTTAGACCATTCGTACAAAGAGTTCCAGAAAAGATACTGCCTTTGATTGTATTGTGGGGAATACCTTATAATCTTTGTAATTCTGTTGTCATCATGTATGCCTCTCATCGCTACAGCTTGATCTATAATACCGGACTTTAAATAACAGTGGTAAGCCAGCTTAATGATGAAATCAGAATCCTGATGGACACGCAGAACTTTATTGAACTTTAAAGAATGCTTCTCAAGGGCAGCCTTTTTTATAGTTAATGCATTCAGGTGGAAGAATGTACCGAAAGTTTTCGGTGTAAACCCTAAAAGTCCTCTGAATACTTCTTTTCCCTCGGCAGGATAATTGACGGTAGTAAGTGTATTATCACTGAATTTAGACTGGAATTCCTGTTTTCCCTTTTCTGTAAGATATTCAATGCCTACGGCGTTGAAAACCCCGTCTACTTTTGAATCATTAAAGATCGTCTTCTCTGCATCGAACCTATTTGGGAGATAATAATCATCTGCATCTAAGAATGTGATAAAGCTTCCGACGGCTTTTTCAATTCCCAGATTTCTTGAAGCCGCAGCTCCATGATTTTCTTGGTCAGGATGCTGAAAAAGTTTAACCCTTGAATGTTCTTTCGTTAATCGTTTACAGATCTCCAGAGAATCATCGGTTGATTTATCTTCAACCAAAATAACTTCTTTAACTTCTTCAAATTGTAATGCAGAGATTACTGATTTTTCTAAAAATTCAGCAGCATTATATACAGGGATGATTACAGAAATATCAAGCATTATAGTACAGATTGGTTATTATCTGCCCAAAGGGCAAGTTGCAAAAGATTCCAGTGTTTTTCATCTTTATTCAGATAGCTTTGAGTTGCTTTATAATCAATAAAATTAAATACTTTATGATTAGGGTTTTTCAGCATGTCATTAGAGAAATTCATGAGATTTTCTTCGGCAAACCAATTCTTTACGCCTAATCCAAATCCTTGTTTATGACGTTTCCTGATGGTTTCAGTCCAATATGATCCCATAGCTTCCCGAAGAATAATCTTGTCATTGGTATTGCTTAATTTCAACTGATCGGGTAGCTGTATACAAAACTCGGCAAAATCCAGATCAAGAAACGGAGTTCTTACTTCCAATGAATTAGCCATAGCCATCCTGTCAGATTTTACCATCATATTGGCGGGAACATAGTTCTCAAGATCTGTCCTCATAATATCATTGAGCGAGTCTGTATCCGGTGCGAAACTGTAAGGCTGCAGATAGTCTGAAGAAATACCGAGGTGCCCACGTTCTCCTTTATTAAAGTCGTTTCTTACAGCATTCAAATGGAAATCAAGGATAGAATTATATTGTATGTTCTTTTGAGTAATGAAAGAAGTGGTTCTCAGCTTTTGATATAATTTTAATCCAAATTGAGCCATTATATTTTTATAGCTGAAATGCTGCTTCATTTTGTTTTCAACGGTATAAAAATGATAACCGCCAAAAAGCTCATCTCCTACATCTCCGGATAAGACTACAGTAAGGTTTTTCTTAGCTGCTTTACAGATCTCATAATGTGGGATAAAGGAAGCATCTGCAAAAGGTTCATCAAAAAAAGGAGTGATCTTTAATAGAGAAGTGACAAGATCCTCTTTTTTCTCATGGACTTCTATGTGGTTGGTTTTATATTTATCTGCAATTTCTTTAGCATATTTCAGCTCATTATCTTTATGGTCATATCCAAAACTAATGGTAGTTTGCTGAGGTAAAAATTCATCTACCAATGCAACAATGGAGGAAGAATCTAATCCTCCGCTTAGGAAACTTCCTACTTCTACGTCTGCAATAAGCTGTTTTTTTACTGCATTTTTGAGGAGATACAAAAATTCATCTTTAGCATCAGAAAGACTAATCATCCTGTCTTTTGCTGGTAAACTGTAATAGCGTGATACACTAATTTTCCCTTCTTTCCAGATCAGCTGATGGGCAGGAGGTAGGGTATATATATTACTGTAAATACTTTGGTAGGTACTTACATATCCATACTGAAGATAGTGGGAGAGGGCGTCGGGGCTTACCTTAGGCTGAATGAGACCAGTGGCCAGAATGGCCTTTATTTCTGAAGCGAAAATAAATTCGTTATTATTTCCAATAGCATAATAAAAAGGTTTTTCTCCAAAGCGGTCTCTGGCACAGAATAGTTGTTTTTTCTGATTATCCCAGATAGCAAATGCGAACATTCCCGGAAGTTCATGGATCAGGTTTTCCTGCTTCCTCTGATACATAGCAAGAATAACTTCTGTATCAGATTCTCCATGATAAGGATATTCGGCATATTCCTTTTTAATATCCTGATATCCGTAGATTTCTCCATTGAGAACAATACATTCATCTTTGGTATTGGAAAACATGGGCTGCTTTCCATTTTCAGATAAATCAATAATGGAGAGCCTGCGATGGCCTAAGGCTGCATTATCATAAAATTCATAATGCGAGGAATCAGGACCCCGGTGTATCAGGGAATCTGTCATTTTTTTTATTTCTTCCTGATAATTTCTGGCATTACTGCTTATAATTCCTGCTATTCCACACATAGGCTTTTATTTTTCATCATTAATTTTCATTTTTTGTATTGGCTAATTTACGACAGATTAAGAAAAGTACTACCTTTCTGAGTCAGTTGATTTCGTAACCCTGTTAATGTTTCCCCGTCTCTGGATATTTTTTTATACTTTTTTGAAAGCTGTTTATATTGACTGATATTACCCGTCATTATATTTTTAAGCATGCTTTGTTTAAGGGCTCTTTTTTCAAGTTCAAGAGCATTGGGCAGATTTGGATTCATAATATTGACTTCGATACGGACGTTTTCATACTTTGTGAAGTCTATTTTATGAAGGGACTGCACACCATCATGCACTACTTTACTGCCGGGGACAAGTAATACTTTCTTCTGGTGAAAATGAATACGGTTCACGTACTCATCATCTTCTCCATAATGGAAGAAATAAGGATTAAAACCACCTACTGTTTCTATTGTTTTTTTTGGCAGCAGCCAATGCGCAGCATTTACAAAATGGATTTCATAAAAAGGTTTCAATGTCTGAAAATACAGGTCGGAAATCAGCCTGGTTTTTTCATAATTCTTAGCGATATACTGGTCTAAAAAAATATCCAGATATTTTTCGGAACCATCTATATGAAAAGGGCTGATAATCCCGATCTCATCATTGTTAGGGTGATGATTATAAATATCTAGCATTTTTTCTATACTGTCTTGATAAAGCCATGCATCCTGGTTCATCAGATAAAAAAAATCTGCGCCTTTTTGATAGGCTTTTTCAATGCCTATATTATTGGCCTTTCCAAAGCCCAGATTAGTCTCCGCTTGGATAAAATCAGCTTCAGGAAAGTGGTTTTTTATGTATTCCTGTGTGCCATCTGTGGACCCATTATCAATAATTATACATTGCAGAGGAACAGAAGACTGTTTTAAACTTGTAAAACATCTTTCGGCCCACTTCATGGCATTGTAAGTAACAATAATAATATAGACGTTAGGCATTGTAAATTTTTAAAATGAATTATCTTGTAAAAGTATATTTTATAATTTTTAATAATTGGCTGAAGCCGGTACCCCAATTTCTGGAAACTGAAAAGCGTTCAAAAATTGCGGTATATAATTTTTTGTTTACTAGGGGAGATACAAACTCTTTCTCATAATAATATTTATTAATGAGTTCATCCAGGTTCTTTATGATCTGCTGATCTGCCCGGTTGTCATTATTGACCTTCTTGATGTTTTTAAAAATATCAATTGAAGTACGGAATTTTTTTTCATTTTCCAAAGAACTGAAAACACCTCCGCTGTGAAGCCGGTATACTCCAACAACAGTATTGAAACTTCTGCCTTTTCCAAATTCGAGGGCATGGTAAAAATAATATAAATCCCTGTAATTCGGGTAAACATCTATCCATTTGGAATCCACAAACTTTTGCCTGATAAGGTAAGTAAATGTTTGTGTAGGACGCTGTACAAAAAAACTGTCCTGGGTATAATCAATATATTCCTGATCTTTAAACATATAGTTTTTTCCATCATCTGTAAATTTATTTTCATCCTGATGGAATAATAAATTTCTGGCAGTAACCATCACATAGTCCGGATTAGCTTCTAGAAAATCATATTGAAACTGTAATTTTTCATGATCTGTCCAATAATCATCACCTTCACAATAGGCGAGATATTTTCCCTGTGCCTTGCCGAATGCAAATCTCTGATTTTCTACAAATCCAATATTTTCTTTATGGTTAAAATAGCGGATGAGGTCCGGAAAACGGGCTGCATACTCTGAAATAATGGCATCAGAATAATCTGGTGAATTGTCATTACAAATGATCAACTCAATCGGGAAGTCTGTTTTCTGTGCAAGTACTCCTTCTATAGCCTGCTTCAGATAAGGAGCGTGATTATAGGTAAGCATTATTACAGAAACCAGTGGTGTTTTATTTTCCATTATTATTCGAAGATAATATCTGTAAATTATATATTTAAAAAAGAATGTTGTTTCTTTTTAAGTGTTTCTCGGGAGTTCATAATTTCTTCAAATCTACTTTTCTGATACTTGTATTCCTTAAAAATACGTATTGCAGTTGAGAATTTTCCCATTATCGTTTGTTTGATGATATCAGGAATGAAGTCTTTTTTTAAAACAGATCTGCTAAACTCTAGCCGGGGATCCAGGTAACGCTGTTCTCTCTGTACCCTTTTGGCATTGATATGGCTTGTTTTATTAAAGTCTTGTCTACCATCATGTACTACTTTACTTTTAGTACATACCAATATTTTTTTATTGAAATAGGCTACCCTCTGAACATATTCATAATCTTCGGAGTAATGAAAAAAGTAAGGATTAAAACCTCCAATTTCTTCAATTGTCTTTCTGGGTAAGAACCAATGCGCTGCATTTACAAAGTCAATTTCATAATATTCCTGTTGTGTGCTGGTAAAAGTATTAGAGAAGATCCTGTTGACAGGGGTATTTCTTGCCAGGTATCTTTCAAAAAAAATGTCGAGATTCTTTTCTGTACCATCCAGGTGCATAGGACTTAGGATACCAATTTTTTTTGGATCCGGATAAGTGTTGTATATATCCAATAGATGCTGAAAACTGTCCTGGAAAATCCATGCATCCTGATTCATCAGATAAAAGAATTCTGCTCCTTCTCGGTATGCTTTTTCAATTCCTAAATTATTGGCTTTTCCAAAACCTAAATTTTGAGGAGACTGTATAAAATCTACTTCGGGAAAATGGGTTTTGATATATTCCTGTGTACCATCTGTAGAGCCATTATCTACTACAATACATTGTATCGGGGCTGAAGAAGTTCTTAAGCTGGCAAAACATCTTTCTGCCCATTGCATGGCATTATAAGTAACAATAATCACATGAATAACAGCCATCTTAAATATACTTTTGAGTTAATGTTTCAAGATAATTTTCCGGGCTTATTCCTGAGAAGAAATTGATGATTTCTTCCTCAAAATCTACTTTATAAAAATCTCCTTCATCTGCTTCTGAATAAGAGGCTTTTTGATAAGTTTCTTTTTCCATCGCACGGATAATTTCTTTTAAATCAAAATTGTACGGAAATGAAAAATTAATAATCTTATTATTAACATGTAAGCATTGTGATTTCAGGAATCTGGAAATATCTTCTATATCCAAAAGCAGCCTTCTGGCTTTAGTATGGAGTGTAAATTCAGTTTTGTTTGAGATCTGTGTTTTAAGAAAATTAAAAAGGGTATTGGGATTTCCGCCTTTACCCACAATATTTCCAATTCTTAAAATCACATAATCCTCAGTATTGTTTTTTATATAGTCCTCAATCTTTTTTTTATGAATGACATAGGGACTCTTCTGTTTGGATTGGTCAAGAATGCTTAAAGTGGAGAAATAGACCAATTTTTTTCCTTTATTTTGTTCATATACCGTTTTTAAAAGAGAAAATTCTCTTTCAAACTCGGATGTTCTTGTTTCCAGGGAGTTGGAAACTCCTGATGCAAAATATAATATATCGTTTGTATCAATATTCATTAATGAATTGGCAATAAGCCCTGTTCCTATAATCATATTTTATTATATTTTTTCTTCACCATAGTGAAAGTAATAAATTTTAGTTCTCAGTGTTTGTGTTTATCTTTTTGTTGATGCTCTTGTGGTATCTAATATATTTAAAATACTTCTTTGTAATAATCAGATGATCATTAAAAGTAAGTTTTTTAGGATAAAATTTTAAAGTAAATACTATGTTTTTTGTATTTATAGGATAATAAGTGAAATAGTTATATAAAAAACCAAGGAAACTCTTTTTTTCGGTTTCTGAATCTGATTCTTTTTGGAAGACTAAGTGATTGTTTTCTCTAACCAGAATATTATTGTCCAGCCAGACTTTATCCCGATTTCCCTTTGAAAAATGTTCTATGAGAATATCATCTATCACATAATTCTGAAATTTTTTTGACACTCTGAGGCTGAAGTCCAAATCATATCCATGAAAACCTTTTAATACGGTTTCGTTAAATTTGAATTGAGCGTAATTTTCTTTTGTAATGGCCATAAAAACACCATCTACAGCAAAAACTTCTTCTCTGTTTTGCTTGGTGGAGTGGATTAGAAATGAATCTGTATTGCTTTTATCCCCCTGCAATATATGTACAAAATTATATTTCTCTGAAACGGTCCAGCTTGAAGGAGCAGAAGGGACATATGAAGATCCTGCAACACCTATGATTCCTGTGTTTTCTTTACTTAAATGTTTAATAACCTTTTCTCCCCAACCTTGAGTATGGAATAGAATATCTTCATGTATAAAAAGAAGATTGTCATATTTTGCTTTTTCAGCTCCTAGGTTGTATGCCTTACAGATCCCCATTAATCCTGGGTTATCAATTTTAATAAGTTCATAAGGAACACCAATGCTGCTAGAAATGTTGTCTTCTAACGCAGAAAAGTATTTTGGAAGATATGAGGAAATTATTATAGAAATCATTTAAACTAATTCATCAATTAAATTAAAAATATCTAAAGTCAGTTTTTCATCAGAATAGTCTTCCTCTAGTCTTTTGTATATATTTTTTCCTAATTTTTCCCTTAGTTGGGGTTCTTTCATAAGCTTAATAACTTCAGTAGACATAATATCCAAATCCAGATAGGGAACAAGAATTCCATGTTCATTTTCAAGAAATTCTGTAGCACCACCACTTTTTTCGAAAGCAATAATCGGTTTCTTTAGTTTTGCAGCAGTAAGCATTACCAATGGAAAAGGATCTTCTCTTGACATTAAAAGGAAAATGTCAAAAAGATTAATGTAATCATTAGGAAACTTATTATGGCTTACAAATATCATCGTATCTGCTACCCCTAATTTTTCGGCATCAATTTTTGAACATCTTACAGCTGAACTTTTTGAATCGCCTCCCAGGTTTATAAATGTAAAAGGGATATCCGTTTTTTGTGCTATTTTTTGAACAAGTAGGGGGATCATCTCGGTTCCTTTTCTTAATTCCTGAGCACTTGCAATCCCTACAATTAAATGATTACTGGGTATTGCTAATTCCTTTCTTAAATTTTCTTTGTCCTTCTGAATGGCAAGGGTAGAATCAATAAAGGAATGTACAACGTTTATTTTTTTTGGATCTGCATGGTATTGATTGATAAGGTTTTCAGCAACAGCTCTAGATCCTGCTATAATTTTTGTAATATTAGTAATGTTTTCTAAAACAAATTCTTTTGAATACACACTCTCAATTCCGAAAGTAAGTTCATGGACAGCTATAATTGTGGGAATATTTTTCTTATAAAATGGAAGAGTCCAGCTTAAAGTTACGATAGTATTACCATAGATCAGATCGTATCCATTCAATAGTAACTTATTAATTATTTTATCTACTTTATCCTGGTGAGTTTCTTTCTTTTTTAAAACGATAGTCTGAATCTTTTTTAAGTTCCTTCTCAAAAAAGAAAATGATTCGGATGTATTATTAAAAGTAAATATTTCGTTGGAGACTTTCGCGAAATCTTCATATAGCTCTCCGTTTTTTAATAATAAAATGTCAATAAGATAATCCGTTCTGTCCTGTTTTAACCTCTTTAATAAATTTAAAACAAGAATAGGAGCACCTGATAAAGATGCATCATGTAGAATGAATAGTATTTTTTTGTTTATAGCCACCTTATGTAATAGATTCAATGATTAAATTCTGGTTATTCTTCACAATGGAATTGGAGGGTACGGATTTATGAATGATACAGCCGGCTCCAATGATAGAATTATCTCCTATAGTAACTCCTTTTAATATTATAACATTGCTGGCAATCCAACAATTCTTTCCTATAATGATTGGCGCTTTGCTAAACTCTGCTTTTGAAATTGATAGTTCAGAATCAGATATTGTGGTAAGGTGATTATGATCATATAACTTCACTCCTTCTCCAAACATAGTATTGCTGCCAATTTCTATTTTATCCAAACAATTAATAGAGCAGTTGTTATTGAAGAAAACATTTTTTCCTATTAATAGTTTAGCCTCAGGGAAAACTAAAATACTGCAATGTTCTTTCATATAAAATTGCTCATCAATGGATATTTCGCCATACTCGGTGTTTTTTCCTTTAAAATAAGTAACATCTTTGGGCTGAAAAGAATCGTGAATATTAATATTCGGTAATGATAAGAAGTCCGTCCACATCTCTCGTTTTTCTTTTGCCTGATTAAAAGAAATTATAGAAATGATTTTTTTTGAGATATATTTTTTTAGTTTGGAAAGCATTATTAAATCTTGATTTTTTTAATGATCTTAATTTTTAATATTTTTAAAAGACTACCAAACGAGGTTATAGTCTCAATATAATTATAGTCTTTTATTTTTAATTCAAGACTGTTTTTGTCCTCATAAATTTTTGTAAGACCTTCTTTAAGGTTATCATACTGATATTTCAAATTTTCATAAACTTGCCTGTTTTCTTTAAAGTGAACCAATAAGAAAGATAATGAAAACATTGTATTTATCATTTGATCTACTCTGCTTTTTGTGCTCCATATCCCACTTCCAACTCTATAGGCAGCCATTTCTTCAGGAAAATATTTTATCAATCCAAAAGAAGCGTTGAGCATATGCAACGGATAATCTCCTATGGGAGAGTAATCCATCCATTTAGGCATTTCATCAAAGTTTTTTTTGAAAACAACAGAAACTGTAATGATAAAATTCTGCTTTGAAAGATCTTCTAAAGTATAAGTCTTTTCAACATCAGGATTTTTAACTGTAAATGGTTGTTGTCTGGAACTTAATTCTTTTATTTTATGAAATGTAAGGCTGTACTCAGGGTTTTGTTCAAGGAAGCTTACCTGTTTTTGAAGTTTTAAAGAATCCGTCCAATAATCATCCCCTTCGCATATTGCCATATATTTTCCCAGGCAGTTTTTAAATACTTCATTTTGATTGCGTATAGCCCCTATATTATGGGGATAAAGGAGAAGCTTAAACTTTCCGGGATATAATTTTTGGTAATTCAGTAGTATTTCTCTTGAGTTATCTTTTGAGCAATCTTCTCCTATGACAATATCATAATTGAAATTCGTTTTTTGTGTTAAAATATTATCAATACATTCTTTCAAATACTCCGCATGATTATATACCATTATAAATACGCTTAGTGTAGTATTGGGAAGATCAGATAGTAATAGCGACATCTTTAGCTGTTCAGTATTCTGTTCAGTAACAACAAAATTATTGTTCTGGTAAGATTTTACTGCGGCGATGTTCTCGGGTTTAACAAACAGATAAACTTCTTTAAGCTTTAAAACTTCTTTAGCATAATATAATATTTGATAAGTTGCTAATTGAGAGATCCCTTTTCCCCAAAAATCTTTTTCTCCGATAAAAATGTGAAACTCGGCAGAATCACTATTAATATTGGTAAGCTGTACATTTCCAATATATTCTTCATTACATATAATAGCAAATCTTTTGCTGCTATCATCTTGAAGGACTTTTTCAATCCATTCGGATTCTATTTCCTGTGTTATTGTTATATTGGGTTTTGAACCTGTAAATTGCCATATCTCGTCATCATTTCTCCATTGATATGATGTCAATGCATCTTTCTTAACAAGAGGTCTTATTAAAACATTATACATTCTAAAATTTTTTTCATTTCATTAATTGAGTACCTCTGATCTATCGGTAATGCTATAATGTCTTTTGCCAAATTATAAGCATTATAATCCTCATCGCACCAATCAAAAACATTGGGCCAATAGGTAGCACAATATATTCTTTCGTTGATCAGTTTTTGTCTAAGGCTTTTATCATGTGTTCTGAAAGGATATACCATTGGGATTGCATCTTCAGACAATTCAATCGGAAGAATGTTTTTTTCTTTCAGTACTTCGTGCAAAAAAAAGAAATTTTCTCTTCTCTTTTTTTTAATATACTCATAGTCAATTCCTGACAGGATTCTTTTTGTAAGGTTTGACATTGTCTTAATAGGCTGTCTCTCTAGGGATTTATCATTTTCACTGAAATCGGAATAACCCTGCTCAGCAGATAAATCGATCCGCTTTAAGAGATGACTCATTCTTTGATAGCTTTCATCTTTTTCAAAATGTACATCAATTTTTTTATCGGTATATAGAAAACCCCCATCAGAAACACCAACGAACTTTCTTGGAGAATAAAATTGATCAATATTTTTTATTACAGGAGAAAAAAGAGCTTGAGCATTATCAATAATTATATTCTTTGTTATATTTTGAGCCAAATCTCTGATAAACTGGTCTTTAATGCCAAAATAGTTGGTGTATAAAAAAGCTTCAGTATCTTGTATTCCAGAATAATCAAATATAGGCTCAAGATTGAAATCTACATCATAAAATTTATAATCAATATTTAGCTTTTTAATAGGCTCTAAAATGGCATCACAAGTATAATAAGGAATATAAATTTTTGTGAATTTCTTTGCCGTCATTATATACTCTAGACAATTTCTTGCAGAGTTTAATTCAATAAAGCAATTCCCCCAAAAAAAATTATCATTGGGGAGTTCAAATTCAAAGTATCCTCCTATAGCTCCTGTTTCCATTTAAATCAGATCATAATTGTCTAACATTTCTCTTGTTTTCTGAGGCGAATTGAACATTAATATATCAATAATTGAAAGCCAAGGTATAAAACTATCTCCAAACTGGATATAATTATCTTTATTAGATTTAATAAAAAATAATTTCACATTATTTTTTGCGAAATATTCTTTATCATACAGGTCTTGTCCTCCTAAAGGATTAATATAGGTGTCAGCATTTTCTTTTTTACAAATATCAATTAACCTTTCTTCTTTTGACAATTCTGAATTCTGATAAATTGTTGATGATTTTTCTATATGTGTAACGATTCCAAGATAATTGCATATTTTTAAAAGGCTGACATATATAAGGTCGTTGATCTTGTTAG